>Ga0209824_10001073_pt1 | contig 16086 bp, 13 predicted proteins | sample VDWuncwatermetaG_FD_184124 | JGI IMG/M metagenome (GOLD analysis project Ga0209824, IMG submission 184124) | Wastewater microbial communities from Netherlands to study Microbial Dark Matter (Phase II) - VDW unchlorinated drinking water (SPAdes)... ... | reverse complement strand
ACTATGAAGCGCCCGCCGTCGGCGCGCGCTTCATAGTAGTGGCGTCCCTCGGCGTCGGTGAAGATATCGTGGCTGCGAAAGGGCGGGCTGAAAAAGAGCCGGGCGCCGATTTCGCCGACGATCTCCACGTATTCGCCCAGATCTCCCGGTCCCCCGCCCGGGTCCAGGATCGTGGTCGCGCCGTTCTTAAGGGCGCTGAAAAGCGCGTACTTCCGTCCGATGGCGATGCTTTCCGGAGGAGGCGGCGCCGCTTTTTCCTTCACGGGCGCGCCGAAGACGAAGTAATTCGCCGAAAAATAATCCCTCTTGGTCGCGTCCGTAATCAGGTAGTCGCCGACATTGAGCTGGGAATGAACGTGGAGGTTTATAAAACCGGGGCAGACGAGCTTCCCTGACGCGTCGATAATCCGGTCGGCGCGCCTGGTGCGATCCGTGCCGACGTAGCTGATGGTCTCGCCCTCGATCAGCACGCTGCCCTCGGGAACGAGCTCGTGATGCGTCCCGGACCAGCCCACCACCGTCCCGCCGTCTATTCTGATCGTCATAACTTCGTCCTTCCCTGTTTTTTAGTCACACCTTTAAGAAAGCCCGGGCATCGAAGCTCGATTCAATGTCGATGATCGGCAGCTCGCCGGATGACCGGATCGCCTCAATCCGGCTGCGCCAGTTGCGTTTGAGGGACCCTATATCAAAAGGGACGCCGGCCAGCGGTCCGTCGGCCATGCTCGTTACCTGGGGAAGCGGACCAAGGACGTTGGAATTGGTAGCGCCAACGGCCAATAGCGATACAATACAGGTGCAGAGCAGCAACTTGATCACCGTTCGGTTTTTTCCTTGAATGCCGGTCATATAGGTCCCGCTGCCAAACGGAATCTACCCCAAATTCTCTGCCAAGCAAAGGGATAGCGAAATCACGATCAATGCTGAAACGATCCTGAAAGGCCGCTAGACCCAAACCGCATTATCTTCTGCTGCCGGCGCTGGTCGATGTAATAGCGGAGGTACGCTGAGATAGGATTCAGAGGAGATTCGCGAGCAGGTCGCCTCCCTCAAGCTGTTCCCCCCCTGCTGCTTAAGCGCGGCTGATGAGTGGGGAGATTGCGGTTTGAAGCCGTTACGCTTAACATGAGCCATGCTGTTTGATCGTCAAAAGCGCCTGCTGGCGCTCGTGGATGCCCTCAGCGGTAGGGTGGGCAATCTGGATTTCCAGAAGCTGCTGTTCCTCTACTGCCAAGAGGCTGAAGACAATCCCGCCTATGAGTTTGTTCCCTATCGGTTCGGTGGATTCTCGTTCACGTCCTATGCAGATAAGCGGCGGTTGATTGAGCGGGGTCTGCTGGCGGACGAGGAGCACGCATGGAGTTTGACGGCGGCTGGTAGAGCGGCAGCGGTGGTGGCCGCGCCAGTGCGCCTAGGCATGGAGCAGTTTGCACGGCGCCATGCTCAGTTACGCGGCGACGCTCTGGTGACCGAGGCGTATCGCCGGTATCCCTACTACGCAATCCGCAGCGAGATGGCGGAACGGCTGCTGACCGGGGATGCGGTGGCGCTGGCGGCGATTGCGGAAGCGCGACCAGCAGTAGGTCGGCCAGGGCTATGCACCATTGGCTACGAGGGGCGCAGCTTGGAGAGCTATCTGAACCGGCTGATCCAGTACGGGGTGACACTGTTGTGCGATGTGCGACGGAACCCGCTGAGCCGCAAGTATGGCTTCTCGAAAACCACGCTGGCCAAAGGCTGTGAAGGTGTTGGTATCCGTTACGAACACGTACCGGAACTGGGTATTGCGTCCGAAGACCGGCGCGGGTTGGAGACACAGGCGGATTACGCCGCGTTGTTTGCACACTACAAACGCGGCAGTCTTCCGCGTCAATCGAAGGCACTAGCGAAAATCCGCTGTTGGGTGAAGAAAGGCGAGCGCGTGGCACTCACATGTTTCGAGCGGCTGCCACAGCAATGCCACCGGCATTGCGTAGCGGAGGCCTTAGAGCGAGCATTCGGGCGGGTGTTTGCTCCGCTGCACCTGTAACGAGGTGAACCATGGCCCGGGAACGGGTTCTCATCACCGTCAAGACCTATCCGACGCTCTCGCGGAAGTATGGCGAGACGGTTTGCACCGCGGGCGTGCGCGAGGACGGCTCTTGGGTGCGGATTTATCCGGTGCCTTTCCGCCGGCTGGACGAAGCGGAACAGTATCGCAAGTTCGATTGGCTCGAATGTGATTTGATCAAGAGCCGATCTGATCCACGCCCGGAGACCCGCCATCCTGCCGATTTGAAGCAACTCCATCCCGTGGGCCATCTGGATACGAAACAGAACTGGCGCAATCGGCGGCGGCTGCTGCTCCGGACCGCCACGGTTCACACGCGCTTGCAATCTTTGATCGAGGGCGCGAAGGCGAACACGCTATCGCTTGCGGTCTTCAAACCGGCGAAGATCAAAGGATTTGTTTGGGAGGCAGAAGAGCGCGAGTGGGACCTGGCCAAAGTGGGGGAAATGCGGAATAAGACGCAGCAAGAGGAGCTATTCGAGGAAGAGAGGTGGCGGCAAATGTTCCGATTGATTCCAAAGCTACCGTACAGCTTCTCTTACCGGTTCGAGGACGACGCCGGTAAAGCGAGTGAAATGCAGGTGTTGGATTGGGAGGCCGGTGCGCTGTTTTGGAACTGCCTCCGGAGCTGCAATGGTGACGAAAAAGCGGCGCTGGGAAAGGTGCGGGCCAAGTATCTGGGTGAGTTTAGCAAGACCGACCTGCATTTTTTCTTGGGTACAACACAGGAGTTTCATTTTCGCGCACCCAATCCTTGGGTAATTATCGGAGTGTTCCCGATTCCCCGCGAACGCCAGGGAGACCTCCTTGAACGGGGCCGATGATTACCGACATCAACAGCGAAGACCGACTGGTCCAAAAGACGTTCGCTGATCACCTGCGGGATGCGCTAGGCTGGAAGAGCGTCTACGCCTACAACGAGGAGACGTTCGGTCCCGCCGGCGTGTTGGGGCGCGTCAGCGAGCGCGACGTGGTATTGGTGCGCGAGGTGCGTGCGGCCCTTCAGCGCGCCCTCAAGGTGGTGAAAAAGAAAAAGCTGCCGGCGCTGGTCGATGTAATAGCGGAGGTACGCTGAGATAGGATTCAGAGGAGATTCGCGCGCAGGTCGCCTCGCTGAGAAAACGGGTCACCCAGATTCACTGAGGCCCCCGCTTCGGTAAAAACCAAATCCTTCCACAAGTGCGCAAGGAACTTGGTCTCGCAACTCAAAAAGGATTGTCTCCGAAGCCGGACCTCTTAGGCTTTCCGCCTTTATGCCTCTGCCGTCATCTTTAGGCTTGTCATAATACCGCCAAATCGCTTAAAATCCGTAGAAACTTGAGTCCTTGCAAGAGACCCCGCTGGGACACTACACGGAGGTGGAAAAGGGCTTGTGGGATACTGCGGATGAGCTGAGGGCAAATTCGAAGCTCCAGTTGTCAGAGTCTTCCGTCCGGGTCATGGGATTGACCTTGTTTTGTTACGCGGACCAAGGGAGGGATTGCTCGATACAATTCACGATCCAAGAACTGACCCCCTTGGCCTTTAAACGACACGACAATCGTATCCTTGACCACTCTAAAGGTGGTTCGGCGATATGAGAACAGAGCCAAAACGATCATCTGTCGGTAGGGGCATCCGGCAGACAGCAGCGAGATGTAGCTAAATGGACGAGGTTTAAGCAACAAAAACCAGCGCGAGAGGACACCCGTAATGGGAGAACCACTTCCAGACATGATTTTTCGTAGTATCAGTCAAGCGGCCGAGCTTTACCACAGGCTCATCGTGGTCGTTGCACCGACGGGCTCAGGCAAGACGGCTGCACTTCACCAGGTTCACAAACGCACAGACGCGCCGCTGGTAAATGTCAATCTTGAGCTGTCCCGCCGAATGCTCGATCTCACCGAGCGGCAGCGGGCCCTGCAATTGCCTCGTCTGCTGTCCGAGCTTGCGAATGCGTTCGATACTGATGTAATCCTACTCGACAACATCGAAGTCCTGTTCGAGGTCTCGCTCAAGCAGGATCCGCTACGGCTTCTGCAGGGGCTCTCGCGCAACAAGACGGTAGTCGTGGCTTGGAGCGGGTTCATCGAGGGCGAGCACATGATTTATGCGACGCCGGGTCACCCCGAATACAAACGTTATCAGTTACGAGATTTCCTCGTAGTTAACGCGGAGACTGTGGCATGAAAACAAGGAAGAAGACCGCTTGGAGGCAGACGCAATGAAATACGGAGACCTGATTCAGTTTGAACCCATCGAATCCGTAGTTCAATTGCAAGACGCTGGCGACGCAGCTGCCGCCAGGCAACTTGTCCGGACATACGTGATCTCGGAGGAAATGGCCGAGAGGCTGGTAAACCTCGTTGTTCCTCAGCTTCAGTTCGACCAGCCTATGGATAACAAGGGGCTGCTGGTCGTCGGCAACTACGGCACCGGTAAGTCTCATCTCATGTCCGTGATCTCCGCTCTAGCAGAAAATGGCAAGCTGTTGTCAGACTTGAACGACAAGAACATCGCTCAAGCAGCAGGCAAAATCGCTGGCCGCTTTAAGGTCGTTCGAACCGAGCTCAGTACCACCATGTCACTTCGCGACGTGACGTGCATGGTGCTTGAGGAATATCTTCACTCAATTGGTGTGGACTACACTTTTCCGACAGCGGATCGCATCCCGAACAACAAGCGAGCCTTTGAAGACTTGATGTCGGCATTCCATCAGAAATATCCCGATCACGGCCTGCTTTTGGTTGTGGACGAACTGCTCGATTACTTGCGCACGCGTAAAGATCAAGAACTCATTCTCGATCTAAATTTTCTGCGCGAGATCGGCGAGGTCTGCAAGGATTTACATTTTCGCTTTATCGCGGGTGTGCAGGAAGCGATCTTCGACAGCCCTCGCTTCTCTTTCGTCGCCGACAGCATCCGCCGGGTGAAAGACCGCTTTGAGCAAATCCTGATTGCGCGTAAGGACGTGAAGTTTGTCGTGGCCGAGCGCCTTCTCAAGAAGACCGCCGAGCAGCAGGCCAAAATCCGCGAATATCTGACGCCTTTCGCCAAGTTTTACGGCCGCATGAACGAGCGCATGGAGGAGTTTGTCCGACTCTTTCCTGTGCATCCGGATTACATCGACACTTTCGAACGGGTCACCGCGGTGGAAAAGCGGGAAGTGCTGAAGACTCTATCGCTCGCCATGAAGAAGCTCCTTATTAAGGAGGTCCCGAGCGACCGGCCCGGGGTCATCGCCTACGATACCTACTGGACGACCCTACGCGAGAACCCGTCCTTCCGCGCTGTGCCGGATATCCGTGCAGTGATCGATTGCAGCCAGGTGCTCGAGTCCCGCATCGAGCAGGCCTTCACACGTCCGGTTTACAAACCCATGGCGCTGCAACTTATCCACGCCCTGTCCGTTCACAGGCTCACCACCGGCGACATATACGCAACCCTCGGCGCGACGGCGGAGGAGTTGCGGGACAGCCTATGTCTTTACCAGCCCGGCATTGAGGAACTGGGCGGCGATCCCGCCGACGACCTGCGTTCCCAGTTGAGACCGTCCTGCGGGAAATCCATAAGACGGTGAGCGGGCAATTTATCTCTTCGAACCCCGACAACCGTCAGTATTATCTCGACCTCAAAAAGACGGACGACTTCGATGCCATTATCGAAAAACGGGCTGAGAGCCTCGATTTGTCGCAGCTTGATCGTTACTACTATGAGGCGTTGAAACGAGTGATGGAATGCACGGACCAAACTTACGTTACCGGCTACAAGATATGGCAGCACGAGATCGAATGGCTGGAGCGCAAGGCCGCGCGCCAGGGATACCTCTTTTTCGGCGCGCCCAATGAGCGATCCACCGCAGTACCGCCGCGGGATTTCTACATCTATTTCATACAACCGTACGAGCCAACGACCACGAAGTACGAAGCAGATGCCAAAGACCTTATCATTCGGTTGAAAAACATGGACGACGAATTCCGCGTAGCATTGCGCAATTACGCCGCGGCCCTCGACCTGGTGCCGACTTCTTCGGGCCACGCGAGATCGACCTACGAGTCCAAAGCGTCGAACTTCCTACGCGATCTGGTGCAATGGCTGCAGAAGCATATGACAACGGCCTTCGAAGTCACTTACCAGGGGCGCACCAAATCATTGACCGAATGGGCCAAAGGCAAATCTATCCGCGAGCTATCCGGTATCGGGTCCCATGAGCGTATCAACTTCCGCGACTTGGTGAACACCGTCGCTGGCATTTGCCTCGGGCCGCACTTCGAGGATCAGGCTCCCGAATACCCGTTCTTCTCTGTTCTGGTGACCGGGGCGAGTCGGGCCCAGGCCGCGCAGGACACGCTGCGGGCTATTGCCGGGCAAAACCGCACCAAGCAAGCCACGGCGGTGTTGGACGCTCTCGAACTGCTCGACGGCGATCGGCTTGATCCGTACCGGTCGAAGTACGCAAAATACATCCTCGATGTTGCGAATAAGAAAGGCCAGGGCCAAGTCGTCAACCGATCCGAGCTGATTCAGGAAATTCTCGGCGTTGAGTACCTGGCGCCGCAGACGCTTCGGCTCGAACCCGACTGGGCAGTGGTCGTGCTCGCTTCGCTTATCTACTCCGGCGAGCTGGTGTTAGCCGTCCCTGGCAAGAAGTTTGACGCGACCAATCTTCCGCAGCTAGCCGGAAGCAGCATCGACGAACTGGCTCAGTTCAAGCACATCGAACGACCGAGGGACTGGAACCTGCCGGGAATTACGGCACTCATCGAACTGCTGCGACCCTACTGTGCTTTAGGCACTACACTTAGCCCCGGCGAAGCCCAAGTCATCACCATGGGCGGCGAAAAGGCCGACGAAGTGATCAGGAAAATCCAGACAACCGTTTCCCGTCTTGTCGAGAAAATCGTCATCACTCAGCAGAATCTGCAAGCCGGTCTGTTTTTCTGGGGTCAAAATCTTGTCTCAGGTTCCAGCCAGGACCGAGAAAACATGAACCAAAAACTAAACGCATGCAAAACGTTTCTTGAATCTTTGCAAGCGTTTAATTCGGCCGGCAAGCTCAAAAACTTCCGTTACGACGCCCCGGAGGTGACCAGCCATCGCGCTGGGCTCCAGGCACTGAAGGAGATCGAGTCCCTCCAGGAACTGGTGGCCGACCTGGGGAGCACGGCATCGTACCTCTCGACAGCCGAAGCGGTCCTGCCCACCGGTCACGAGTGGATCGAGAAGATGAAAGCGGCGCGCGACGAGGTCCTCGGCCAGATTGGCGACCCGGCCAAGCGCGCTGCGGCGACCTTCCGCCAGCAGACCCAGCGCAAGCTCGGCGATCTCAAGAAGGCCTACCTGCAGGTCTACCTCGGCATGCACGCCAAGGCGCGCCTCGGCGTGAACCAGGACAAACGCAAAGCACAGCTCATGGGCGATGAGCGGCTCAAGATCCTACAGAAGCTCTCCACTATAGATCTTATGCCCCGCCAGCACTTGGCCGATTTCCAGAACCGCCTGGAGGGCCTGAAGAGATGCTTCGCGCTCACGGAGCACGAGCTGGACGCCTCACCCGTGTGCCCGCACTGCAACTTCAAGCCGGGCACGGAACCGCCTACAACACCCGCGGCGACGGTGCTCGACAGCCTGGACGGCGAGCTCGACAAGCTGGTCGAGAACTGGACCCAGACGCTGCTCACGAATCTTGAGGACCCAACCACCAAAACCCGAATTAAAAAGGCTCTTTCTGCTAAGCAGAAGAAATTGGCGGATTCGTTCTTGAAAATGCGGGCGTTGCCTGAAGAAATTGATCAAGACTTTCTTGAGTCAATCAAGGAAGCTTTAACCGATCTCGCTCTGGTCTCGATCAATATTGCAGAGCTGCGCACAGTGTTGCTCTCAGGTGGTTCACCGGTCACGCCGACGGAGATGAAGAAGCGGTTCGAGGAATACCTGGATCAACTCACCAAGGGCAAAGAGGCCGGAAAAGTGCGGATCGTGTTGGAATGACAACCACGGATGCGCACGGATAGACGCGGGTGAATCTTCGCGAACTGAACGAACTGATATCCGTAGGCGAATCGGAACGCCTCGAATTCAAACGCACCACGGGACAGCGCACGGAAGCGGCGAAAACGGTCTGTGCCATGCTCAATGGACTCGGCGGCTTTGTCGTCTTTGGTGTGACCAACAGGGGCGAGCTTATCGGCCAGCAGGTTGGTGCCAAGACCTTGGAGGATATTGCAACGGAACTACGGAGAATCGAACCGCCCGCTTTCCCTGACATCGAAACCATCAACTTGAGGAAGGGAACCGCGGTCATCTTGCTTACTGTCCCCGGCGGTGGCGGTCCCTATACCTTCGCCGGTCGAGCCTATCTTCGACATGGGCCGACCACAATCGTCATGCTTCGCGATGAGTATGAACGACGGCTTGTGGAACGGCTCCATGCCACCCGGCGTTGGGAAAATGAACCGGTCGCGAATGGCGTTTCCATCGAAGACCTCGATGCCGAAGAAATACAGATAACGCTGGACAACGCTGTTCGGTTGGGTCGTCTGGAAGCCACCAATCGCCAAGATGCCGAATCCATTCTGCGTGGTTTGGAACTGATCCGTGACGGCCATCTCCTGAATGCTACCGTGGCGCTCTATGGCAAGAGCGACCGGCTCAAGACGCTCTACCCGCAAATGAGCATCCGTTTGGCGCGTTTCCGAGGCAAGGATCGGTTGGCCGATTTTGCCGACAACCGCCAGTACTGGGGAAACGCCTTCGCGCTCATGCGCCGTGCCGAATCCTTTCTGATGGATCATGTCCCCATCGCCGGGCGAGTCGTTCCCGGCAAGATGATTCGGGAGGACCAGCCCCGGTATCCCCCACGCGCCAGTCGCGAAGCCCTGGCCAACGCCCTGTGCCACCGCGACTACGCCATACCGGGCGGCGCCGTGGCCGTCGCCATGTACGATGATCATCTCGAGATAACCAATCCCGGCGCCCTTCACTTCGGCATCACCCCGGAGAAGCTGACGAAACCTCACGAGTCCAGGCCGTGGAATCCCATCATTGCCAATGTTTTCTACCGCGCAGGTATCATCGAGCGCTGGGGCAGCGGCACTCTCAACATCATTGACTGGTGCATTGAAAACGGCAATCCGCCGCCGACCTGGCTGGAGCAAGCCGGCTCAGTATTTGTTACCTTTGCGCCTGCCATGTCTGAAACCGCCCCGGAAGTCACCCCGGAAGTTGCCCCGGAAGTCACCCCGGAAGTTCGCGTCTTGATGGCACTGAAAGGGGAGATGAACAGGCAGGCTCTCCAATCTGCGCTGGAGCTCAGGGATGACGAACACTTCCGGAAGGCCTACCTGCTCCCGGCGCTTGAAGCTGGGATTATCGAAATGACGATCCCAGAAAAGCCTCGAAGCAGCAAGCAAAAATACAGGTTGACGGAAAAGGGCCGGAAAGTGGTCCAAGGTCTAAAGTCCAAAGTCCAAGGTCGGGAGAATAAGAATGGCGCGGATTGAACGATTCGAAGACATTGAGGCTTGGCAAAAAGCTCGTGAATTGGCGCGAGAGATCTACGCCTTTTCAAACACAGGACCATTTGCGAAGGACTTTGGGCTCCGCGACCAAACTCAGCGATCTCGGAAAAGCTCGGCCGGAGAATCGGAGAGGATCCACATGGGCGCTAAAGAAGGGCGGCGAACAATAGGGCAAGGAATAAGGCGATAATAAGGCGGCCTCATTTCGCCCTATTCTTGAAAGGACATGGCTCCGGCCGTTCCAGCAGGACCGATCCTGATGAGCCAAAGCACTTGACCCGGTAGAGGTCACCGATGCAGATGAATCGACGAAGAAAAATCGACAGAGGGACGCGACCGCTAATAAAGGACGAGACGACCCTCTTCGACGACTCCTACCAGGCCGAGCTCGAGGAGCAAAGGAACAAACCCGTCGAGTGCCTCGGTATGACCTTCCCGAACGACGAGGAGCGGCGGAAGTATTTCCTGGAGAAGCTGCGCGAAAAGATGAAGGACCCGGAGTTCCGCAAGATTGAGGGATTTCCCATCGGATCAGACGAAGACATCCTGGCGCTCTCCGATCCGCCGTACTACACCGCCTGCCCGAACCCATTCTTGACGGAGTTTGTCAGGCACTATGGTCGCCTATACGACCTCAAAGCGACTTACCATCGCGAGCCGTTTGCAGTTGACGTGAGCGAAGGCAAGACGGACCCCCTCTACACCGCACACGCCTACCACACAAAGGTGCCGCACAAGGCCATAATGCGGGCCATCCTTCACTACACGGACCCCGGCGACCTCGTTCTCGACGGGTTCGCTGGCTCGGGCATGACCGGAGTCGCCGCGCAGATGTGCGGGGATGGAGATCCCGAGTTTAAGGCCACTGTAGAAAGCGAATGGCAAAAGGCCGGCTTCGATCCTCCCGTCTGGGGCGCTCGCCGGGCCATTCTGAGCGAGCTCTCGCCCGCAGCGACGTTCATCGCTGCCAACTACAATCTCCCATTTGATGTGCACGAGTTCGAGCGCGCAGCACGGAGGATCCTCGATGAATTGGATGTCGAACTGGGGTGGATGTACGAAACTACGCACAAAGACGGCAAGACCAAGGGTAGAATCAACTTCACAGTCTGGAGCGAAGTCTTCTCATGTCCGGAGTGTAGCAAGGAAGTGGTGTTCGTTACCGAAGCCCTCAACCGCCGAACGAAGCAGGTCCGCGAGGAATTCCCGTGCCCCCACTGCGGAGCCAAGCTTAACAAGGACAATCTCGACCGCAACTTCGAGACGCTGGCCGACCCTGCCACCCGAGCGTCGTGGAAGCGCATCAAGCTCCGTCCTGTGTTGATCAATTACTCACTAGGCAAGACGAAGCACGAGAAGGAGCCGAACGCTGATGACTTAAAGCTCCTTGAGAAGATCGCCGTGCTGCCCCTTCCAGCCGAAGTGCCGACCGCGCGCTTCCCGATCGAGACCATGGGGCATGGCTCACGTCTCGCTCCGAAGGGATTCACGCACGTCCACCATATGTTTCTGTCCCGGCCCGTGCAGGCGCTCGCGCTCCTTTGGCGAAAGGCGAGGGCGCACCGAGATCTCCGAATCCGGAACATGCTCCTGTTCTTCGTCGAGCAGGCTGTCTGGGGAATGTCGGTGCTCGCTCGATACGTCCCCACGCACTACTCCCAGGTAAACCAATACCTGAGCGGGGTGTACTACGTCGGTTCGCAGATTGTGGATGTCAGCCCTTGGTACATCCTCGCTGGGAAGCTGGATCGATTGCTCAAGACCTTTAGGCAGTACTGCTCTGTTTCGACGAACGGCTGCACTGCGACCACGAGCAGTACCGTATCCCTTGGGCTTCCGGCGAATTGCATCGACTATGTCTTCACCGACCCGCCCTTCGGCGCAAACATTCCATATGCCGACTTGAACTTTTTGGTCGAGTCTTGGCACCGCGTGAAGACGGACGCCAGGCCAGAGGCAACCGTCGACGGCTGGAAGAACAAGGACCTCTCGGACTACCAGGCGCTGATGCGCCGTTGCCTCGTGGAGTTTCACCGGGTACTCAAGCCTGGGCGTTGGCTGACGATGGTCTTCCACAACTCGAGCAATGCGGTCTGGAATGCCATTCAGGAATCGCTCTTGGAAGCGGGGTTCGTGGTCGCGGACGTCAGGATCCTGGACAAGCAGCAGGGCTCCTACCGTCAGGTCACGAGCACGGCGGTGAAGTAGGATCTCGTCATTTCCGCCTACAAGCCGAACGGTGGACTCGAACAGCGCTTCAAGATCGAGGCTGGCACGGAGGAGGGACTCTGGGACTTCGTGAAGACGCACATGTGCCAGCTGCCCGTCTTCGTCCGGTCCATAGATGGGCGCGCGGAAGTGGTCGCCGAGAGGCAGGACCACCTTCTGTTCGACCGCATGGTGGCATTCCACGTTTTGCGCGGCGTGACGGTCCCCTTGTCTGCGGCCGAGTTCTATGCCGGCCTGACCCAGCGCTTCTCTGAACGGGACGGGATGTACTTCCTGCCCGAGCAGGTGGCTGAGTACGACAAGAAGCGCATGACGGTGAAGGAGGTTCTCCAGCTCGAGTTCTTCGTCACCGACGAATCCTCCGCCATTCAGTGGCTCAAGCAGCAACTCACCAGGAAGCCCCAGACCTTTCAGGAGATCCACCCGCAGTTCCTCAAGGAGATAGGTGGCTGGCAGAAGCACGAGAAACCCCTCGAGCTGCGCGAGCTCTTGGAGCAGAATTTCCTTCGCTACGAGGGTACGGGCGACGTGCCGAGCCAAATTCACAGCTACCTATCAACCAACTTCAAGGAGCTGCGCAAACTGTCAAAGGACGATCCAGCACTCAAGGCCAAGGCAAAGGATCGCTGGTATGTCCCCGACCCGAACAAGGCAGGAGATCTAGACAAGCTGCGTGAGCGCGCCCTGATGAAAGAGTTCTGGGAGTACCTCCCGCCTGGATACCAACCGGCCAAACCCAACTCGCAGGCAGGTTTCATTCCAGGGTTGGAACCTCTAGGAGCGCCCATTCCTCGTGGAAAGAGAATGAAAGTGATTCGGCTCGAAGCCGTTCGTGCGGGCTTCAAATACTGTTGGCAGAATCGCGACTATCGAACCATCATCGCAGTTGCGCAGCGAATCCCTGAGAATGTCCTCCAAGAAGATCCCAAACTCCTCATGTGGTACGATCAGGCGCTGACCCGTACGGGGCAGGAAGCATGATGGCGATCCAGGATGAGATGGCCGATGCACGAATGTGACCGGTTCCTTCCTCAAGGTGATGCCTTTAATCGTGAGCCGTGAGGGCAGCAGTCATGAGTAGTTGGCGCGATCAAATTCTGAAGGAGTTCACTCCGAAGGTCGCACGGCTCACCCTGGTGGCGGATCCGGACGGCCTCCTCCTCGAAGAAGGAATTCTCGAAGGCATCCGTGCTCATGGGTTTGAACTGATTCCTTTTGAAGATCACATCGCCTTTCGGTACGCCTACGAATCGAAATTTCGCTCGCGCTGGGATCAGGGCGAAGAGACGAACCTTGTGGTCATACTGCGCACTCAAGCGAGCGCACTCAGCTCTCTACCCTATGATCTCTTGCAGGCGGGCCGCAGGCTATCATTCAATCTCGGCGATATCTTTCCGAACCTGAGTTACCCGGTGCTGATGGCCCTAGACCGCGGTGATCTAGATGCCTTGTATGAAGCCCAAGAGAGACATGCGCCTGGCCAGCTCGGCGACAATGCTACCAAAGAATTCGTTTTACGAAATGTCTTTGAAATCGTGCCGGAGCTGATCAAGCAGCCTTCGGACCTACTACGGATTCTCCTTCGCCGCCATTATCGAGGCCAGCAAATTCCTACCATGCTTGACGAACGGCTCATCCAGCTTCTCCGTCAAAACAACACCTTCGACGACTGGTCGCTTGAGAAGCTCCTTTCAGATCGGGAAACGTTTTTCGCCTTCCTTCAGGAGCGCTGGCCAAGCTTCCTCGACCGAATAGCTGCCCAAGGGGAATCTGCTGTTAGAGAAGCCGGAAAGTCCTACGGCATGGCGATCGACGGGCCAGTCGATCTGCCTCTTGATCACCATGATATCCGGGTCTACATCGACAATCTGTTCGTCGAGGGACTGCTCCACTCCGTGCCCCACGCGCGCGCAGAAACCCTTTCCAAGACCTGGGTCGGCATCGGCGTCCGTACGGACGTTTCTGAGGATCGGTCACATCGCCTGACCAAGCTCATCACGAGCCTTGAGACATCGATTCCGGCCGACGACGCCAGATATGGTGATTGGCTTCATTTCGCTCGTGGATGGGCGGAACTGGTCATGTTGTCAAACGAGCAGAACGACCGCATGTCTGAAACGACGACCCAAAGTATTACCAGTCTGCAAGCTCAAATGGACGCCGGTTTCACCGCATGGATCTCGAAGCGTTATGCCGGCCTCGTCAATCTGCCGCCTACCCCTCCGGTCATGCTCCATCATTTACCGCGATTTCTTGCTCGCCAAGTGGCGAAAGACCGGACTGCTAAAATCGCGCTTCTCGTAGTAGACGGACTTTCACTGGACCAGTGGCTTGTCGTCCGTGAAGCGCTTGCCACGCGACAGCCACATCTCCGTTTCCGTGAGCATGCGACCTTTGCTTGGATTCCTACAATCACGTCCGTCTCACGACAAGCCGTTTTCGCCGGAAAGCCCCCGATCTTCTTCCCGAACAGCATCCATACCACCGAGAAAGAGTCGTCGCTGTGGGCGCAGTTCTGGGCCGACCAGGGGTTCACGCCAAGCGAGGTCGTCTATGCAAAGGGACTTGGTGATGGAAATCTGGACAGCGTTTCAGAAACGCTTTCCCATCCAAAAGTAAGGATCGCCGGGCTGGTTATCGACAAGATCGATAGGATCATGCACGGTATGGAACTGGGCACGGCGGGAATGCACAACCAGGTGCGCCAGTGGGCACAGCAGCCCTACATGAATAACCTTCTTGAGCTGCTTCTGAGCCGAGGATTCCGAATTTATTTGACGTCTGATCACGGCAACATCGAAGCAGAGGGTTGGGGCCGTCCCTCGGAAGGTGTCGTCGCAGATCTCCGCGGTGAACGCGTCCGCATCTATCCTGAGGCGATTCTTCGAGACAAAGTGAAGGAGGGTTTTCCCGGTGCCATCGAATGGGAACCCATAGGTCTTCCAGATACGTGCCTCGCGCTTCTCGCGCCCGGTCGGCGGGCTTTTGTTCGCGAAGGAAAACGAACCGTGAGTCACGGCGGGATTTCAGTTGAGGAGATCATCGTCCCGCTGGTTGAGATCGAAAGGACCGTTTCATGAGCCGTAGGGTGGATCAGATAGGTTTCAGTCAGCGGGTGCGTTTGGAGTGGCTTGAACAGACAGCCAATTACGTCCTGGCAGGTAACGACAAGTCCGCTCTTAACGAAGCTCTACAGGAACTCCTGAAGGAAAAAGTCTCCGTTGGGGGTCAAGCCGAACGTGGAAATCGTGAGAAGATCGTTACGATCCTTCTCAAGGTATGGCTCAACACACCTTCAGAACTCGAATCTCTCCGTGTGGCAGGACTGGAACTGATCCAACGCCTTCCACGAGACGCACACATGGCTGTCCATTGGGGGATGATCATGGCGGTCTATCCTTTCTGGGGGGGCGTAGCTACCCAAGTCGGTCGCCTCCTCAAACTTCAAGGCTCCGCAGTTGCGGCACAGGTCCAGCGACGAGTACGCGAGCAATATGGCGAGCGGGAGACGGTCTCCAGGGCAGCACGTCGTGTACTGCGCTCTTACGTGGATTGGGGCGTGCTCAAGAAGACAAGCGCAAAAGGAATTTACAGCGCCGGTTCGTCTTCGATCGTTGATGATTCGCGCTTGATCGCGTGGCTGGTTGAAGCATCTCTACGTGCTCGATCAAATGGATCTGCGCCGCTGAAGGATCTCATCGACAGTCCGAGCTTGTTTCCGTTTCGTTTCAAGATGATTCACGCGGAAAGCCTGCTGGCCGCTTCTGCAAACCTAGAAATCCTGCGTCACGGCCTCGACGACGACCTCGTGATGTTACGCAAGTCGGGAGTGGTCCATGTGTGACAAGGGGAAAAAGGGGCTAAGTCCGCTCCTGGCTCAACTTGCGAGTTCTATCAGCTTAAAAGGCATCCGGGGTCAGGTTTAGTTTATAAGCACTTCAACAGCCCTGCTAGGGTCCCACCCACTTGCCCTGGCTCAGTCTTGGCCTGGATCTGTGAGATCATCCCCAACGATACCCCAGCGCGTTCAGCCACTTCGCTAAGAATTCCCGGCCGAGGGTCATTGCTTGACTTTGCGCATCGCTATGATCTTTTGCCCTCTTTCATTAGGCGGAAACGGGATAAGTCATCATTGGACAGGCCTGCCTGTGCGATCACGCAGACAGGCAAGCAGTGGCAAAGGGACCCTCTCGCCATCGTAATAGAACTGGAGCAAACGACGTTCTCGGATCGCTTGGCATATGGCGTCTCTATTGCTCATTTGCATTCCTCCTATTCTGCCTGGCGAGCGCTTAGGATGAGCGACGT
>Ga0209824_10001072_pt1 | contig 16099 bp, 7 predicted proteins | sample VDWuncwatermetaG_FD_184124 | JGI IMG/M metagenome (GOLD analysis project Ga0209824, IMG submission 184124) | Wastewater microbial communities from Netherlands to study Microbial Dark Matter (Phase II) - VDW unchlorinated drinking water (SPAdes)... ... | reverse complement strand
TTCTACCTTGTTTTTAAACGTTTCTAAAGTTCAGGGCGATAACGAGCGCGGAAGGGGCCTGCCGAGCAAGCCGAAAGCACCGAGAGTAAGCGGTTCAAAAAACCCACTGACCTATTGCTTTCGGCGCGGGAGGCGGGTCCCCGAAGCGACGATGCCCGCGGCGCTGTTGACTGTGACTGCAACGTCTTGTTACTTTACAGTGATGACAACCGTCCGCACTCGATTCGCCCCCAGCCCTACCGGGTACCTCCACATTGGAGGTGTACGCACGGCTCTGTTCAACTATCTTTTCGCCCGCCACCATGGCGGCAAGTTTATCCTCCGCATCGAGGATACCGACCGCGAAAGATCGACACCCGAAGCGATCGAAGCAATCCTGCAAGCTTTGAAATGGCTGCAGCTCGACTGGGACGAGGGACCCTTCTACCAAACTGAACGCTATCCCCTTTACAAAGAAAAGATCCAGCAGCTACTCTCTGACGGGAAAGCCTACCGCTGTGTCTGCACCCCTGAAGAGTTGGAAGCCAAGCGCCAAGCCGCCTTGAAAGAAAAGAGAAAGCCTGCTTACGACGGCACCTGCCGTCCGAAAAATGGCAGTCAGCCCTCAGCTATCAGCGCTCAGCTATCCTCTCAAGGGAGGCCGCACACCGTGCGCTTTCTCTCACCGCGAAGCGGTACAACAGTCGTGGACGATGCCGTCAAAGGCGGAGTTGTTTTTGAAAACCAGGAGCTTGACGATCTCATCATTGCCAGGACCGATGGCACCCCGACTTACAATTTTTGCGTGGTCGTAGACGATATCGATATGGGCGTCACCCATATCATCCGGGGAGATGATCATTTATCGAATACTCCCCGACAAATTCTCCTCTATCAGGCTCTGGGATATACCCCTCCGCAGTTCGCCCATGTGCCCCTGATTCTAGGGCTGGACAAGGCGCGCCTGAGCAAACGGCACGGGGCCACTTCGGTGACGGCGTACCGGGAGATGGGCTATTTCCCTGAGGCCCTGGTTAATTACCTGGTCCGTCTCGGCTGGTCTCACGGCGACCAGGAGATCTTTTCTCAAGACGAGCTGATTGAAAAATTTACCCTTGACACCGTGGGAAAGTCTGCTGGCGTCTTTAACCCCGAAAAACTCCTCTGGGTGAATTTTCACTACATAAAAACCCATCCCTTATCCCAGTTGGCGGAGGAGGTCATCCCTTTTATCGAAGCCAAGGGCTATCCCCGGCCCCGAGACCCGGCGTGGCTGGAGAAGATGATCGCGACGCTCAGGGAGCGCGCTAAGACGCTCACGGAACTGGTGGAGCTGGGCCATTTTTATCTGAGCGATGATATCACCTTCGAGGAAAAGGCGACGAAGAAATTTCTCACTCCTGAAGTCCGCGAGCCCATGGGACAACTCCTGGAAAGACTTTCCGCACTGGAGGAATTCAACGAGCAGGCAATCGAACAAATATTTGCCGGCATCCTCCAGGAAAGGGGCTTGGCCTTGGGAAAGCTTGCCCAGCCGGTGCGGGTCGCTCTTACCGGCTCCACCGTGAGCCCGGGCATTTATGAGGTGATAGCCGTCCTGGGGAAGGAACGGACTTTGCGGCAGCTGCATAAGGCGCTGGCGCTCATCGAAGCCCGCAACCAGTAGACGGCGCCCGAGGGGGAGCGCGAGCGAGGCTGCAGACAATCCCTGTGGGATTTCAAATGGCAAATTTCAAATCTCAAATCTGAGATATGAGATCTGCCCTTCGGGTTCCCTCAGGGTGGTGAGCTTGTCGAACCACAATCTGAGATTCCGAGCAAAGCGAGGACGGCCCATCGGCTGCAGCCGAGAGCGCGTTCCCCGAGGAGGCTGCCTTGACTCTCCGCGATAATTCTTTTACTTTAATTTGGGAATCTTGAGGAGTCGGCTAATTGGTAAGCCACCTGACTCTGGATCAGGCGATTGTAGGTTCGAGTCCTACCTCCTCAGCCAATGGTCCCATCGTCTAGCGGTTAGGACACCGGCCTCTCACGTCGGTAACACGGGTTCGATTCCCGTTGGGACCACCAATATTCCCCTCTCCAGCCTGAGTAAAGCTCGTGGGGTGTTTGTCCCTTTCCCGTGTCCACAGTTATAGGGCTTACCTCTCCCCAGGAATTTCTCCCTGGGGCAAAAGGACTTCTCCAGTTTCCATCGTGTCCCTGTCACCGTGTCGCCGCCAATACCCCGCCGGTGTAGACTACCCCCTAAGCCACTCCGAAATAGCCCATGCTGCCTTCACCGAATCTTGAGCGGCTCAACCACCGGAAAACTAACCGGTCTTTAACGAGGCTTGCTCAGCGTTCCCTCGCGTTGCAACCCGATAACTCGCTCATCAACCCTAGGCTGACTTTGTCGGTAGGCTCCAGCATCTCAATTACTCTTCATGCTGCTACCCAAGCTAGGCGGCTCTGGCTCTTACCGCCGTGGGACTTCCTTCACTCAAATGAAGGTCACCCTATGGACCACGACAGCGATTCATCTGGACACACAGATCCAAGACCTGATCACGTTCTCCCGTCAGTTGCAACGGGCTACTCTTTTTCAAACCCCTGGTTCTTAAACTTCAGTGTCCGGCTGTTCTCCGTAACAGTTCTTACTACGTTCTCGGGCGCACCGTCCGGAATTTTCGCTTCGATTTCGAGCGTCACCGTAACGTTCGCGCCAACGAGTCCTGAGAGATGAGAGATCACTTCGTCGGCGATGCGGCTGGCATCACGCCCAACGCGCGTTGCGTCGAGTTCGACGCTGCCGTGAAAGCGTTTGGGCTTGGGTGGTTGGACCTTTGGCGGTGGAACCTGGGAAGTCTCCCCTGGCTCGTGCGGCGTTTCAGGTTTATCGGTTTTTGCGTCCTGAGGCGGGGGCGTCTCTTCGTCAAGCTGCTTTCGTGCAACGTCCGACTTCACTAGCAGTCCACGCGCGTCACTATCGACGATCGACACTTGTTGCCCACCGCGCAGTCCGCGATATCGTCCGGCGGCCTCGTCGTAGCTGTCCGCATAGGCAAACGAATCCTTCTCCCACGTGAGCAAGCCTAGCCCTTCGCGTATGGCGCCCAGCAAAACAGACGAGTCTTTCAATCTCGGCAGGTAGAGATACCGCCCAAAATCCTCGACCAGTTGGTCGATTGCCACACTATCTCCGCGCCAAAGTGGCACACGATCCAACTCCATTTGCAGTCTCGAAGGCGCAAAGCCAGTCAGTAGCAGCTCATCGTTACGCAGCTTCTTACTGGCGCGAGTGGCGAGGGCGTCGGAGCCCGTGAGCCGGAAGGCTTGCCAGCCGATCGCTGATTGCGGCGTTTCCTGCACCGGCACGAGCAGCCACTGATAGGCTTCGGGAATGCGGCCCGTCACGGCGCTATCGGCCGGTCCCTTCTGACTCTCCGCCTGCCTCACTTGATGTGGATCTAAATTAAGCGTGTCCTTATCTGCGAGGATCGATTCCCAAGCCAGATACCTGCGCACGGCATCATCGAGATCTTGCAATCTCGTCTTGTCAACAGCCAGAAAAGCTAGCGTGTTCTTATACAATCGGGGCGAGTTGCCACGTGATTCCAAGACGCCCTTGGCGAAAACTTCGGCGGGACTTCCCGCCTCTTTGCTATACGGATGGTCAATCCCAAGAACCACCAAGCGAGCATCTAAATCGTCCGGCACTTCCTGACCGGAAGCGGGCAACGGATGCACGCGGCTAAAGTCGCCCGCTTTGCGTAAATCAGCACGGAGCCGTCGGTCGAACTCTTGAACGACCTTATCCGGATCGCGCTTCAACTGTTCGGCGCGATCGTCGGCGAGCTTGGTAACCGTCGGTTGCGTGGAGTACCAGTAACGTGGGCCGTCCTGGTACAAGTAAGTCGCCGCTCCCGCGAGACGGCGCAGTGCATCGCCGAATATCGCAGGCGATTCTCCCGGCATGACACAGCCAAGTTTGATCCAGCGATCCTCCAGACCGCGATTAGCCGCAGTAATTGTCGGCGCCGAACCGAGATAGACGGCACGCGCTACGCGTCGTGTCGCAGCAAATTTGCCGAGGTTCGGCACCTCGCCATCGAGCCGGAGCGGCAGCGAGTTCGCGCCGTCCACGTCTTTCTCGATAACCGGAATCCAGTTGTCTGAAAGATAGCGCGTCAACTCAAACTCAACGCGCCGGTCATCGATGGGAATGTTGGAAGGCAGAATTAGCGGGTTGCGATCGCCTTTTTCCCAGAGGCTATGAATGACCGCCGCCATTAAACGGAGCACGCCGCGAGTCCGCTGGAACTTCACCAAGGTGGACCAGTCATTATAGAGCCGGTCGAAAACCTCTGGATGAATCGGATACGCCGCCTTCAGCCGTTCCTCATATTCAGGGTTGTGACAGTCGGGAGGAAACTCCTGTTGCTGCGTCCGGTACAAATCGAAAAACGCCGTGGCCACGGTATCGCGCGCGACGAACTGCGCCCGGTCTACCAGCGGCTCGAACAATCTTCGCCGCACAATCTCAAACCCTTCTTCGGCGCTGGCCGGCCGCCATGAGGACTCTAGACGCCCGATCACGTTGCGCAGACGGTCCAACGCTTCACGTCCGCGTTGGCCGCCAACTTCGGTATCGTCCGCCTGGGCGTGCGGCGAGCCGGTTGTATCTGACGCCGGCAAACTGATGACCAGTAAACACTGCTTCGCGAGTCTTGCCGACTCGGTGAGCGCTTGGGCAAAAGAGAATTGCGTCTCAAAGCTCCCGGCTGGAAGCTCGCCCTGGTCGTGCAACTGCCGGGCGTAAGCCACCCATTCATCGACGAGGATGAGACACGGCCCGTATTCATTGAACAGTTCACGCAGCACGTCGCCAGGGTTCGTCGCCTTCTCGTCATCGGCCCGGACGCGGTTAAAAGCCTTCTTCGCTTCTTTCACTCCGCCCGCCGCAAAGCCTAGTTGCCAGGCGAGTTCGCCCCAGAATGTGCGGACGACGGTGCCGTCACCTTTCGTTACCGGATTACCCGGAGATATCTTGTTGCCCACGAATACGACGCGCTTCACCTTCGGCAGGTTGAAAACCTCGGCTTCTTTCAGAACGGCATCGATGCCAAGTAATTCACCGGGTTTGCCGCCGGAAAATAAATGATAGAGCGCCAGCATCGAATGCGTCTTGCCGCCACCGAAGTTGGTCTGGAGTTGAATAACCGGATCGCCACCTGTGCCAGCGAGCCGTCGAACCGCGCCGACGAGAAGGAGTTTCAAACTCTCGGTGAGGTAGGTGCGGCGGAAAAACTCAGCGGGATGACGATACTCGTCCGTCCCTTCGCCTAAATGCACCTGCCATAGGTCCGCGGCAAACTCGGCCTGCTGATATTTTCCACTCGCGACGTCTTTGTGCGGGTTAACAACTTCACGCCAGGGTTTGAGTTGTCCGGTTACCTGACTCTCCACGGCGGGACTGGCGGTCTTGCGCTTCTCGGTTCTGACCTGCTCGTCGAAGCGCACTCGCAGCAGCTCCATTTTCATCTTTTCGACTTCCGCCGATTCCGGGGCGGAGACTGCCGTGAGGAGTCGCGCCGCGCTGTCAAGAGCGCGGTAAGCATCGTCGGAAGTAAACGGACGCTGATGAGCCCAGTTATTGCGCACCTCGCGTAGCTCGCTCACCAATGTGCGTTCAGACTGGCCGAGAGTTTTTTTGAAAACGGTATTCCACTGATTCCACATCACCGCGAGCACCGTGGCGATTTCCCATCGCGGATCTTTCTCCGTACCCGCGAAGGTAAGCTGCTGGGGCGAGAGCGTAGTTTTCACTTCCTCGAACCAGCGTTGCTGGTATTCAGACTTGAGCTCGCGTTCGAGAAATGGACCTAACCCATCCTTGAGAAGGTCCAATGCTTTGCCAACGCGTTCGTGGTTAGTAATTGCCATCGGTTACTCCTATTAGAACAGACCCTCTTGCTGTGGTTCTGTTCTCCTTCTTTCACGCGCCAGCCGCACGATCTCAGGCCAGCCAAGCACGAGAGCATTGTACGCCTGAGCCTCCTGCGACCATTTCTTCTTCTCGCAGACGTTGAACAGCCGGTAGGCGAGGTCACGCGCAATCTCGCCGTTCGATCCAATCTTCCGCAATAGCGCTGCCGTCACCTCATCGCCAGCCTTCTCGTGGTAGTAAACACGCAATAGATGATGCGTCATTTCCCAAATGGTGAGCCGTTTGTCGGCGAGAGGGTCCCAGTCCTCGAGAAGCTCGGCGGGCTTGAGCAGCCGTACCTTGCCGCTCTTCTTGGCGAGGATGCCCGCTCGGCCCATGCCATCGACGCTCGTATTCTTGGCCTTAGAGAGCGTTTCGGCCACGCCGAATTCACCCTCGGCAAAGCCGTACTGTTCAAACCACGCCATCGCCCAGCGGGTGTCGGCGTCGAACTCGTCCTCCTGCTCCGAGAGCACATCGGTCAGAGTCTGGTTGATGAGCGAGAGCGCGGTTCGCACTGTCATCGACTCGCCACTGCTCTCAAGGATACGACCGTAACGCGAGTAGACCGCCATGCCGGGGCCGATGGCTGCCTGGGCAAAATCCACTGGCGCGATGTTGCCTTGCTGGAGGTGACGGAGCGCGCCGGGCAACTCCCGCTTGAGCTCGGCGACAAATGACCGCCGGTCGGATTTTGGAATGTCCTTCGGGCGTGCCCGGCACGCAAGTACAATATAAGAAGCCAGCGCATTTGATCCTAGTGCACGCACTCGCCACTTAAAAGACGCACGTAATGGCCAAGTGCCGGTGATTTGAAATCCACTAGAAATCAACGCCTCAAGGAGTGTTTCCCAACCGGTAGTAAGATCCACACCCAGCCCATCTTCTAACTCGTCAGCTGCGCCGCTTTCTTCGTCGGCTTGTTTGAAGGCATAGTAAACAGTGAGTGGGAATTGCGAGTCCATTCTCTCACGAAGAGCCGTGAACGCATTGCGGAAACCAGATTCGAAATGTTCCTTGGCCTTCTCCTTGTCTCCATCAAACCGCTCCGGTGCAGCCGTCAATTCGGCAGCCTTCGGCACAAGCACCGTACTGAAAAGGTCCGGATAAAGGGGGCCAATGGTACGACGTAGCCAGATATAGAACACGTCCGACAGAGCTGCGTAGCCAATGTTGTCGTAATAGGGCGGGTCTGTGCTGACTAGTAAATTGCGGAGTCCATCGGCTCCGCTCGCGGCATCGATTTGGCGTGCTGTCGCCGCAGAAGTTGGATTAGGTCTTATTGTCTCGATAGCATCGGCACAAATGTCGACCGCCGTCTGCCAACAGATAGCCCTTTCACCCATGATATTCGCTTCTGAAAAATCCCAAAGCATTGGAATAGCCGCTCGTGTAAATATGAAAACGGTCTGATTCCCATTCCACCGGCAAAACGAGTTATTGAAGGATGCACATCGGTCCAGTGCTAGTGCCAAGAAAGTGGTGACGGTGCGTGCATATGCTTGGGCTTCCTGAGACGAAAACCCAAGAACTGTGGCATCAACGCGGATGTCCCGATCGATTTCGTTGACTAGATCGCCCAGCGTTACAATCGAGTGTAGCTGGCGAGGTGTAAACATTTGCCAGTGTTTTCGTATTCCGTAGTTCTGTACGCGAAAACCAAGCGCATCTTCCGGAAGGTCTGTATCTGGATATGATGCTGGTTGCGCTCCATTCGCAGCGGCATTCTGCTCAGTGGTAGCACTCAAGAAAACCCGACCACGGCTCACTTCAGCCACAACAGCTAGCATCAGAGCACCCAAGCGACCCTGCTGGCCCTCGGCTCGAATATAATCGAACGGTATGGGAGCCCCTGTCAGTAAGCACCTAAAGCCGCCTGCGCCCTTTTTGGTGCCTTCTGAAATGGATGTCGTGTCTTTCGGCTTCCCGGTGTGCACCTCGAAGCGGTGCGAACTCGAAGCCTTGTCGACTATCGGCACCAACCAAGCTTCATTACCCTTCTTGCCAGAAAGCCAGAAGGTACTGATCAGCGGAACGTGTTGTCCCTGTGCGGCTGGATCGGGACTCTTGACCGTGCGTGCCCAGATCCAAGTGATAACGTTTACCTCACCGCCGCCGTATTCTTTAGGCAAGCGTACCTTAGGGTAGAGGTGGCCGATCTTCGTACGGGCTCGCTCACGAATAAGCCCGCCGTAGTAGCGCACGTCCGCCGCGAGTCCATGCAACCCACGCCATTCGTCTGCGCCACCAATTCGTTTTCGGTCGTCAGGATTGATTGGCGAACGCCCTACCCAACGAGGAGCCAACTCTAAGTTGCACTTATTTAGTAGAACTGCGACCGGGTTGAGATCGCCAGCGTGTGCCTCGAAACCGAGGCGGTTAGCCTCAAGTGGGATCGAACCACCACCGGCGAAGGGATCAAAGACAGGAGGAAGCTTGCCGTCGCAGTGTTTAAGCATCTCCGCACGCGCTTCCGCATAGACTTCCGGGTGCTCGTGGAGTTTCTTCTGCATCATTCGCCGAATGATGTCGAAGAGCCGCTCACGCTCCCCATTCTGCGATTCTTCGGTAGGGAATTTTTCCGGATGCTCAGCCGGATCATCCACTACAGAAGCAAAGAGCACCGCACGTGCTGTCGGCAGCGGCAAGCGCGCCCACCAATGATGGATACCCTTTGGATGAGGCCCGATCCCCGGCATCTTGTCATAGGCCGACGCGTCGTTGATCTCCGGCAGCGGTAGCGCAACTTCTATGAGTTTCTTCCGATATTCCATCGGGCCTTCTAACCACCTATACCGTTGCCCGCAACCGGACCGGTTGCTGCAGCCTGGCCTGAATCCTGGCGTAAAGATTGACTTCCGCCCGATGTTGTATAGTCACGACCACCGCGTAACGCTGAGGAGAGGACTCATGCGGAGCCCACTCCTGTTGGCAGCGCACCACCAAAAAGTAAGTATCCCCGTAATTTCTTGGGTTCCTTTTCATTGTGAACGTCGCCTTTTGGAGTGTGCCTCCTTCCCTAGGGGTCGGGCGGGGACTCATGGGGCAATCATAAGGAGTGGAAATCCCCAGAACTTTGGGTTGAGTCGAGTCTTGTTGTTTAAATGCGGCAGCAACTTCTTCAACGGTTTTCCCCCGTATAAGCCTGAACGACATCCTGGTACCAAGGTAGTCTAAACGACTGTGACGAACGGGCGGGTCAAAGGCCAACGTGACCGCAATCTGGCGCTCGCCATCAACAGCGTAAAACTCTTCGACGATCGGTACTTCGTAGATGTGGAATCTATCAAACGGAAGCTCATTTTCCGCGTATAGGATCGCCCGATTACTGTCGGAGAACATTGCGCGAGGCAACGACGGAAGTCCATAACCACAGAGTTGCAGCACGGCATTGTCACTGATTGACCGTAGCAATTCCCAAGATTCCTGTGGCACCTCAGCGGATGCTGCAAGGAGAGCACGAATCAAGTTTGCGCTTGCGGCAGGAAACTGTGACCAAAGCCGAGCAGCAGAGTGTGCTACTTTAGCGCACGCATACGACGTTCCAACGCCCGTGCAGAACAATCGTGCAAGGTACTCACGGTTTAGGGAAACGATGGAAAGCTCAGCTAACTCAGGCCGGAGGCGCCTTAGGTCACCGTCGTAAGCACAATTTCCGCCAAACTCACAGAGTTCCGGCTTGACGGCACGACCGATGCCCGGACCGGAACGTGTAAAGGGCGACGGTTGGCCAGGCTGCGCCACCGGTTGCAGAGCTACATTATTCTGAGCCCCTAAAGGTAGATTTGCAGAATTGCATAGAGAGCCTACCGTTAAAACGATACAGCCGGTGGCAGGCTCTATAATCTTCGCTGGGGGTTCCAGCAGATATCTAGGATAACCCTGAACGTGATCATCCGGTGTGGCATCCGGTGAAGGCTCATGATCATAATTCCCGGCAGAAACGACAATGATAACGTCTAGTTCTCTGGCTAGGTGGTCAAGGATGGACGCCCAAGGAGATACTCTACCGCCGTTAAAGGGCATCCTCTTATCGCCTAAGGACGCATTGAAAACGCGGCAGTTATAAGTATTTTTAAAGTATTCGATGGCGCGTCTCATCTGGGTAGTGATGAGGTCTTCATCGTCAAATTCGTTATTCTCGTTTAGAACCCGAGCACTGAAGAGCCTGAGCTGCGGGATAAAAGTTCGAGATTCAATACACTGCTGGATATCACCATACAACGCCAGCCCGGCGACTCGTGTTCCGTGCCCGTTCACATCGGCTGCAGTCCCGAGCCGAGGCGGGACCGCTGTCGCTTCTCCCATGGCTGACGCCAACAGTGGATGACCGGCCGTGACGCCGGAATCAAGAACGCAAATACCTTGGGCATCGCCTGGCGGTGAGAGAATTGGTCCGAGGTCTTGAAGACCGGTATTAAGCTGCTGACTTACTCGAATAGATACGCGGGGCGGCAAGTCGATACTCGCAACCCAGTCCAGCGTAAGAAGTGTTTTGATTGTTGCACTCTGGGTTTTTACTCTGGCCAACACAAGCGACGGGCCGACGTATGTATCCGTTACTCTCCCTCCGTCATTGGAAATGAAAGCACTGACTTGATCAAGGCGCCTTCTGCAGTTTTGGATGTCCCCTGTGTGCCATAACTCTAAGTCAACTGTATACGTCGTGCCGTCAACGAAATCGTCTGGGTGTTCGATACGCTCTAGTTTTAATAAACGACCAATCCTATCTTCAGGCTGAATTCTTCTGACCTCGTCGATGTTTGCAAATAGCCCGGCGTACGGTGCGTTCTTCTGGGTACCGCTAGGACCAGACTGATAAGCTTCAAGGCGTCGACTAAATTCCGTCAGCTCTGTATCCGAAGAAAATAGCACCAGAACGCGATCTTCTTCCTTTCCGATTAGCGTTAGGCCTGCACTACGCCACATGTCTTCATCGATATTGGCAGATAGCCTTACGCGCAGAATGAGTGCGGGATCGATCGCTGTTGGTCTAGGTTGCCGTGTTACTTGTTGGACTGCATCCGCCACCTGTGAGCGCAATACTCCGCCATGAGTGCGAAAATCTCGTGGTGTACTCCCTCCAAAACCGGCTCGTTTCTTACGCGGCTCCTCGTATTCTACGCGCCGCAGGGGAAGATGTGGCAGATCTGGCATGACCCTTTATTTTGGCGGAAGCTTTTTTTCACTATCACCAAGACGTTCCCGTGCTCGTTGCCTGGCAATGGCCTCTTCAAGCAGGCCTTGAGTAACGGCGTCATCGTCTCGAAGGATTGCCGCTTTCACTGCTTCCAAACAGACCCACTCGATATCAGCATGGGATAGGCCACGAAGTTTGCTTGAAAGCCGGGAATAGTTGAGATTGCGCTGGGGAAAGTTTTTTAATTTCAAGGTGAGTAGTTCCCGAATTTCCTTTGCATCCGGCTTTGCAAAGAATAGTATCTCGTCGAACCGGCGCCAAAGAGCTTTGTCTAAGAGTCTTTCATGATTCGTGGCTGCAATTACAAAACTGGTCCCTTCAAATCCGTCCAGAAGCTGAAGAAAACTATTAACGACACGCTTCAACTCGCCATGCTCGCTGGGATCGCCTCGGCTTTTTCCGATGGCGTCAAATTCATCGAATAATACAACCCAGGACCCGGATCTAGCGTAATCGAAGACCTGGCGAAGATTGGTAGCCGTCTCGCCGAGGTACGACGAAATAATGGCATCGAATCTCGTGTACAAGAGAGATAATTGCATTTCCGCCGCAATCACCTCTGCACATAATGTCTTCCCACAACCAGGAGGACCGCAGAAAAGAAGTTTGGTTTTTGGGCGGAGCCCGTGAAGTCTCAAAATCTCGGACTTCCGGTATTCTTCCAGGATACGAGCAAGTTGTTCTCTGGTCCTTGAATTGAGGATAATATCGGACATGGTGCGAAACGGTTGACGGACATCAACCAACAGTGTTTGCCGCTCCTTACTTTTGGGTAGTGGTTCAGCCACGGTCAATGCCGGACGTTTTTTGGGTGTGGGATTCTCAAGCATGCTCAATAGCTCCTTTGCCAATGCATGGTTATGTCGCTGCTGCTCTTCGGCAATGATCTGAAGAGCCACGGCACGGAAGTCGAAGTCGTCATGTCGCGCGTAGCTTGCGAATAGGTTTCGGAGAAGTTCGCCTCTAGCCATTGTAAACTCGAAAAATTTACCAGCGGGTCGTCTCGTAATGCACTTGAATCTTCTCTATATCAGTTCTTGGGCACGATATGGAAACTTCCAGCCGGACCGGATCGGTCGATTCTAGGATTTCGTCGGTCGATTATTGGTCGATTCGCGGAGTCGGTCGGATGACTTCTCCGTTTCGTCGGATGATTATCGGATGATTCCGAGAACAGAAATGTCGCCTGCCTGCGGGCTACGCGATAGTTTTCGGCGGTTGCGGATACTGGCCAGGTCGGTTGCGGATAGTTGCGGATATTTTCTCCGGCGAGCTTAGCCGGGCGGTTGCGGATTTGACTTCGCAAGGTGGAACTTTCAGATGCGAATTGATGGATTGGAGCGCGACTTTGATAGATTCTTGATGGATTCAAGGCGGCGGGGTTTACGATTACGGGAAATCGGTTGACGATTAGTTGATGATTTGGCTTGGGCCGGCAGATCGCGAAGGCGTCGGCAAACCGGCCCGATCGGTAGTTTATCGAAATTAATCGGTAAATTATCGGTAAATTCCGCATTGGGCCAATCGACGAAAATCGGTAGATTAGCCGGAAAAATCGGTAGATTATCGGTAGATTAATCATGTGGTCGTTTTGAGAACGTAACGGGTATTCCGCCCTTTACCTTGAGGCTCAAGGACGCCCAACTCTACCAAGGACAGTAGATCGCGGCGAATTGTATCGTAAACGACTGATAAATTGTCGCGGCACCAGCCGCTGGTAACATATCCATGCTTGGCCACATGAGCGACGATCTTTTTCTGTCGCTTATTGAGATGCGCCTCCACCGATGGTGTTACCACGAGGCGGCCTTCCGGTACCCGGATACGGTCGATATCGTCGCCGGGGCCGGGGAAGGTGACCTGAAAGTAACCCGTGTCGGTGCCGAGGAGCGGCTGATCCAATCCATGGTTGAGCATCTGCTCACGCATACGGCGAAAGCCGCTGCCGCGCTCTTCGATGCGGTGGAAATAGGACAGGCATTGGGCCAGAACGGGATTGCGCGAGCAAGGGCGGTACTTCCCTTTACGAAGATTGGCGAGAGTGATCGGAGCGGGTGGAAGGCCGGGACTGGAGACAACTACACGGTCGGAGAAGACTTCGAGCATGATCTTACGGCCGGCGTCCTCGTATTGCCGGTGGGCCACTGTGTTGACGAGAGCTTCCCGCAGAGCTTCGACAGGATACTCATCGAGCCGCACACGGTTGAGACCGACCACTTTCATTGGATGGCGTGTATTGCGGTCGATGAAGGCAAGCGCACGATCAACAGCGAGAGGCATCGGCCCGCGTATATCTTCATGGTCGCGGGGATCGCCGTCAGCTTCAGCTCCGCGGTATGCGTCGGCCAGGATGCGACATTGAGGAAAAACCGCAGAGGGGTCCTTCGCGAGCAGCACGATCCCGGCGGCGGTGGCGTAATGCTCTCTCAAAACCGGATCATGCCAAACAAGCCCGCGCAACGAAGCGCCAGCTAGGAGGTCATCCTGTGAGATAGCCTCGGCCTTTTGATTCTCCGACGCAGCGATCAATCGGCGGAGCACGCCCTGGTCAAGGTCCTGCCAGCGAATCCGGTTGAGCGATTGGGATTCAAAGGTGGAGGTGGCCTCGATGGTCTGCTCAGCGATCGCGTTCTCGTCGCTGGTCGGAGCAATGCCAAATCGATCCCGGAGCAGTTTTGCCAGTGCCGTGCGGACTTCCTTCTGAAGTTCGATGACGTTACCGAAGCGCTTGTATTTGGGGCCGTCGGCGTCGATCTCCCTGAGGAACACGTCGGTTGCCTCCTCGCGCTTCACATTCCGGTCTCCCTTTATGAAAGCGAGGACCGGCAGATTTTTCGCCTTGGCGCGGCGGTATTCGGCATGCGTGACGGAGAGGTCGCCGACGAGGCTGCCGTACTGAACCGCCACGATCAACACATAAATCTGACAGGTATCCAGCGCTTTCAGGCACCCTTCGAGCGCTTTGTCCGGTGAAGCGGGTTCAAACTCGTAGAGCACCGGGACGCAATGGGCGGACAGGAACGAGTCGGTGTTCACAAGGTTCTGGACGATGAGGCGCTCGTCTTCGAGCTCTTTCTGCACCGAGCTGACGAACACGCGGAGCCTGGGCGTCATTGCGGTTTCCCCGCCCGCGCCAGCAGCTCCGGAAAATTATAGTTCACGCTCGTCACGTGGAAATCCGGCGCGCGCTGAAAAGGCCGGCGCAAATAGTGGACACGATGCGAGGCGTCACTCATGAACTCGACCATTCCGAGGATGAAATCTTCGGGGGTATTAAGAGAGTAGAGAATCTCGTTTCGGCTGACCGTCAGAGTCGATTCTCCAGATGCTCGTCCCTTTACTTCGATGAAGCGGAGTTTCCCAGTGCGAGGATCTTTGCTTTCAATGTCGTATCCCACCTTCTCGAACTCTCGGTCCACAGGCTCAAAGCCGAGACTGCGCTCGACTTCCATGATGATGGCGCGCGCACGCGCCGCGACGGCCAACCTGTCGACGTCATCTTTAGACTTGGTATCAGTGTGGCCAGTAATTTTGTTGATCAATCCTATCGGCACGACAACTAGGCCGCCCAATACTACCGGAGGCAATGCGGAGATTTGGCCTTCGAGGTCGAGCTGCTCCATTCTTTTCTGAAGCCGGCCCTGTAGTTCGTCGGCCCGGCGGCGAGCTTCCAGCGAATTGAGACGGGCGTTAATCTTGCCGGCCTGTTCTTGAAGTTTGAGTTCCTCAGCCCGGTGATCCCAGTAACTGATCTCCTTCGTCAATCGATCCTTGACCGCCGCGCGAGTCTTATCGATCCATTCAATGCGGCGGCCGCGCACTTCTTGGAGATGATCGGGAACAACATGAGCAATCGCGTGACCTTGTGCCTTTTGCTCCAGCCCGCGCATGATCCAAGTGCACTCCGGTCGGTTCAGTATTGTTTCTACGGTCGGCTCTTCGGATTTTAGAGGTCGGTAATCGAGATACGGTGCATATTGAATGTGCCGTGCGTTGCCAGCCGCATCTAGCTCCACATACAGCATGCGGCGAGAGATAACCCGCCGCTCACCTGTGCGCGTAAAGCTTGCATCCTGAATGGCATGCTCTAAGTAAAATAATACACGCGGTGTCTCGCTTAAGTCTTTATCGTCAACAAGAACAGTCCCACGGCGCAATAAGTCACGGTGGCGTTCCAGTGTGAGGTCGAGCACAGCGTCAAGCAGTGGATGACCTGGGCATATGAAAGCGGCAAGAGGTTGACCTTGGGGCGCGATGAGCGATTTTTCAAACGCGATGCGCTCGTAGCGCACTTGCACGGGTGCGCCTACTCCAATGAGACGATCACGGTTGCGGATCGGCGCCGGGACGTGTGTCACTTCATAGCGACGGGGCTCACGTTGTTTGGCTGAACCCCCGAGCCCCTGAAACGCCTCCAGAAAGAAGGACTCTATATAATGTGGTTGCAAGCGCCGCGCTTCAGCCCGTTCCATATCCTCACGCACACGCCGGACGCGGCTAGCGTCCATCGCGTCGTGTGCGAGTGCCCTTTCTTCAAGTAAATCCTCAATCTGTTTACGGTCAACAGCATGGGCAATGGCTTCCGTTAGCCGCGCTCGTACCTCTGGTCGTTCGCCGTAGCGGATGGCGTCGATCAACAGGTCACGTAATGGCTTGCCGTCGAACTGTAGTTTACCGAGCACATCGAACACCTGCCCACCGAGCGCTTTACGAGCCTCTTCGAGCTTTTCAAGTAAAGTCCGGTATACGTCACCCTCTCGGGTTTCGCCCGCCACGAGATTCCAAAGGTGGCAGACCTCGGTCTGTCCGATACGGTGGATGCGTCCAAAGCGCTGCTCGATCCGGTTCGGATTCCACGGCAAATCGTAATTGACCATCAGATGAGCCCGCTGAAGGTTAATGCCTTCCCCCGCCGCATCAGTGGCCGCTAAAACTTGTACTTCCGGATCATG
>Ga0209824_10001069_pt1 | contig 16155 bp, 20 predicted proteins | sample VDWuncwatermetaG_FD_184124 | JGI IMG/M metagenome (GOLD analysis project Ga0209824, IMG submission 184124) | Wastewater microbial communities from Netherlands to study Microbial Dark Matter (Phase II) - VDW unchlorinated drinking water (SPAdes)... ... | reverse complement strand
CCTGAGGGGGCTCACCTCCTAAGGGTAGGGCGGCGGGGCGGGAATTTCAAGGGCGAATCGTCACGAAAACGTGACCTTTCGTCCATTTTCGCCGCGCGATTCGTAAGCCACAATGAGGCATGGCCAAGAAAATTATCGCGGTGACGGGAGCGACGGGGCATGTCGGATCGGCGATCGTGGCACGGTTGAAGGCCGCCGGCCACGAGGTGCGGGAGATATCGCGAAGCGCGGGCGTTCCCATCGAGAACGTCGCCAAGGTGGCGCGCGCCTTCACCGGCGCCGACGCCGCGTTCCTGATGCTGCCCCCCGACGTGAAGGCCGCGGACCCGCGCCGCCGCGCCAACGAGTTCGGCGCCCTGCTCGCCGAGGCGGTCAAGTCCTCCGGCGTGCACCGCGTGGTTTTCCTGAGCAGCATGAACGCCCATTTAAAGGAGGGCACGGGACCCATCCTCGGCCTTCACGACATGGAGGAGAGGCTCAACGGCCTCGACATACCCCAGGTCGTCCACCTGCGCCCGGCTTATTTCATGGAGAACCATCTGCAGGCCGTGGGCCACATCGCCCGTCACGGCGTCTACGCCGGAGCGATCAGCCCGGACACGGTGCTGCCGATGATCGCGGCCGCCGATATCGGCGCCAAGGCCGCGGACATCCTCCTTCAGGAGCCGTTCGTCGAAGCGGGCGTGCGCGAGCTGCTCGGGCCGCGCGACTACACGATGCCGCAGGCCGCCCGCATGCTCGGGACGGCCGTGGGCAAGCCGGACCTCAAGTACGCCCAGGTTCCTTACGAGACGGCGCGCAAGCAGATGACGGACCTGGGGCTATCCGCGGGCTACGCCGACGCGCTCGTCGAGCTCAGCCGCCACTTCAACGAGAGCCCGATCCGCGGCACCGAGGTGCGCGAGGCGCTGAACACCACGCCGACGACGCTCGAGACTTTCGCCAAGGAGCGTTTCCTGCCGGTCTTCGAAATGGCGGCCGGCGCCGTTCACTGATCCCAGCGCGCGCGGCGCGCGGGCCAGGAGCCGGCGCGCCGCAGGCGGCCGCCGGCGGCGGAGCCGAGGTAGATGCGCCCGCCGGAAATCCAATAGAACGCGTCTTGGCCGTACTCGGCGGCCAGGGCGCGCGCCTTTTCCGGCGAGGTCGCTATCCCCCAGCCGGGCTCGCGGTGCGCGCCGTCCCGGCTGCCGCCGGTGACGCGGAAGTGCCGCAGCCCCAGCGACTTTAAGCGCCGGCGCAGGGCCGCGTCGCGGCGCCGGTTGGCCGCGGGCGGATATTTTTTTCCGCGCGGGTTGTGCGCGGTGACGACGGCAAATCGCCGCGCAAACGCCCCGCTGCGCTCGGCGGAGAAGTAGGCGTCGAAGTAGGGGGCTTTGAGGCGGACCACGGGTTTACGCCGCGGGCTTGGGCTTGCAGGCGCTGAGGTGGGTCAGGAGGCTGCCGACTTTCTCGCCGCAGCGCTTGCAGTAGCCGGGCTTGTCCACGCGCGACAGCGTGCCCTTGCCCGCCGCTTTGTTCTTGTGGCTGTAGCGGTTGACGATGTCCTTGATGTCGTCGGCGCGGCGCTTCTTGTCGCTCAGGAGCGGGCACTCCGGCTTGTGGTCGGAGAGCTTGACGACGTTGACCGCGTTGCAGCGGAAGCAGATCTTCACCGGCTATAGTGTAGCCAATACACGCGCGTCTTGGCTCCGGGCTTGACGGCCGCGCGCGTTCGGGCTATAAATGAAGCATGATCGAAGAAACGCTCGCCAAGATCGAGGCCGCCCTGCGCGAGGCCCGCGTCGCCGATCCCAAGAACAAGGCCGAGCTCATCGCCCTGCTCGAACGCCTGAAGCTCGAGGTCCAGAACGAGTCGCGCTCGCAGGACATCCTCGGCGCCGCCGGAGCGGGGCTCAGGGACGCCGCCCTCGAGTTCGAGACCACGCATCCGAAGCTGGCCGGAATCGTAGGCGAGATTTCCCTGATGCTGGCCAAGATCGGAATCTGACGACGGGGGCTTGACGGGAACGGGCGCCCCTGTTACACTGAAATTGTCGGACGGTGATGTTCGACGGCCCTGTCATACGGGACCCAAAGCGTTCGGACCCTGGTCTTCCTTGAAAAAGCGGATCGGGGTCGCTCCTTTCTAAGGCGCGACTCCGAGGCCTCCGAAACGGAAACGGCGAGGAGGGTTCATGTCCATACAATCGAGTGGTGAGTATCAAGATCGCGGACTTGAGCTTTTGCTGGCGGATAGCGCGGAAGAGGCGCTCGCGGTCTTCGAAGAAGGCGCCCGTAAGTTCCCGGGCGACGCGGAGCTGAACCTGGGACGGGCTTTGACGCTCAATCGTCTGGGCGAGTACGTGCGCTCGTGCGAAATCCTCGAGGGCCTGCGCGGGACCTCCACGCAGATCGAAGACGTGCTCTCGGGTTTGGTCGAGGCGTACCTCGGACGCGGCATGATGGCGTCGGCCAAGGCGGCGGCGAAGGACGCGCTCGACGGCCCCGCCAAGCACGACGCCGAGACCCTGTGCCGGCTCGGCCGTTTGTTTTACATGAAGAAGCGCACCCGCGACGCCCTGCCCTTTTACGAGCGCGCCGCGGAGATCGCCCCCAAGTGGGGCGAGGCGTGGTTCGGGCTCGGCGCGTGCCAGTGGGCGCTTCACCACCCCGCGGGGGCGGAGGCGGCGCTGCGGCGCGCCGTCGAGCTCGAGCCCTCGGACTGGCAGGCCCGTCAGTTCCTCGGCTGCGTGCTGCACGACTTGGGACGCAAGAAGGACGCGCGCGAGATGCTGGAGGCGGTGCCGCTCAACGTCTCGTGGCAGAAGCCGGCGCTGGAACGAATGGTGGCAATGGCCTGGTGGCCCCAGGACGCGGAGAAGCGCAAGCAGATGGAGTCGCTGTGGAAAAGCGTGATGGGCGGCGCCCCGGGACGTGGGGCAATGGACGTGCTTGAGGAAGTCAGCCGGAAGATGGAGTTCAAGCCGTAGACCGTCGTCAGCAAGCGCACAGCCGAGCGGGGGCCGCCGGGACTATACCGGCGGCCCTTCTCGTTTATGTCCTATTTTGGTGTCAGGTCTGCCGGTAGGACATAAGTCGCGCTAGCGCTTCCGGATGCGCCCACGATTGAGGGCCGCGGGATACTTGAGCGCGTTCTTCTTCATCTTCGCGAGCGAGGCCTCGGTCAGGTCGATGCCGAAGTGGTCGCCGATCTTCTTGAGATAGATGTAGGTGTCGGCGAGCTCGTCGGCGAGGTGCGCGCGCTGCGCCGCCGTGAGGTTCTTGGCCTGCGCGGGCGTCAGCCACTGGAAGATCTCGACGATCTCGGCGGCTTCCTTGACCATCGCCATGGCGAGATTCTTGGGGCCGTGGTACTTGCCCCATTTGCGCTCGCGGGCAAAGCGGATGATGGTGGCGTCGAGCTCGGCGCGGCGGTCTCTCATGCGGTCATTATCGCATACGAGGGAACTTATGTCCTATCGGCAGACCTGACACCAAAATCGGACAGAATTTTACGAGAGCGCCGCCAGGCCGTCGCGGATCACGGCGAGGCGTTCGGGGACGGTCAGCGTCTCGGGCTTGGCCTGGAGCTTGAGGCCGACGATCGGGCAGTTCGACGCGGCGGCGAGGGCGGCCTTCGCGGCGGGGGGCGTGAGCAAGGAGCCGGGGCGGCTCGTCGAGAACGGGGCGTGGGAATCCTTCCACGCTCCGAATTCGGGATCGTCGGGCGTGACGCCCGAGAAAAACAGAGCGCCGAGCAGTTCGGCTTGAACGGCTCGGGCGATGTGAACGAGCGGGCCTTCGGCCGTTCTTGTTTCGAGCGCCGAGCGGCCCCAGTTGATCGCGGCGGCGGCGGGCGTCGCGCCGCGCGAGAGCTTGACCGCCAGGACGTCGTCCTCGATTCTCAGGAAGCCCTTGTCGGGCGTTTGGCGGGGCAGGGCGGCGTCGCAATGCTCGACCAGAAGGGTCGCTCCCTGCCAGTCGCGTCCGCGCAGGTCGCTCATCGACTCGACGAAGGCCTCGAGCGAGGACGCGGCACCCGAGCCGCCCAGGCGCGGGGCCGAGTGCACCTGAACCGCGCGCACCGCGCGGCGTCCGAGGGCGATATGGAGATTTTCGACGGTGCGGCGCGCGGTCTCGATGAAGTCCACCGCGCGCCGCCGCCCGTCAGGATCGGCGCTGGCCAAACCGAAATGCTTGTTCTCGCTCAGCCGGTCCATCGTCCCGGGCAAGGTCGTCAGGACGAGGGTCCAATCCGGGCGGATCTGGCCGATGAGCCAGCCCTCGTCGCGGCGATGCAAAGTTCCGAAGAACGGCTGCTCGAGCCCGGCGATGCCCATGTCCGCGAGGCCGGCATAAAGAGCGGCCTCAGCGGCTTCATCAAGACCGGCCGAGGCGGCGTAAGCGCCGACATGTATCTTCACGCCGTAATCCTATATAAGAATCATCGTTGCGGGTCTAGGCCTTTTGCCGGAACATAAACTGGGCCGTTTGGACGGCCATCGGCCGCCGTGACGAGTTAGACTTGGGCATGGTGAACAAGCAACGTTGCTTTGCGTTGGTTTTCGCGCTGTTGCCGTCCTTGTGCGTCGCCCAAGTGCGCGTTTCACCGTTGGGATCCGTCGGGACGCTGCCCGTTCCGTTGTCGCCGTTCAATCATTTTTCAGCGCCCGCTTTGTCGTTGTCGCCGTTATCCGTCCCGTCCCTGTCACCGAGCCTCGCCCCGTCCTTCGCCCCCGCACTTTCCGCCGCATTGCCGTTATCCGTCGAGCAAGGCCGCGCTTATTTTGACGGCGCGGCGGCGAAGCCGCAGGCGCCGGCCCCGTCGAACCCCGCGGTCTCTCCTCGCGGCGATTCCGTCTCTCTTAACGGGGTCGTTCTTCCCTCGCGCATGTTCTCCGACCAGACCAAGATCTCCGGCCACCTGATCCACGCCATCGACGCCTCGCGCGTTTCCATCGACATCGCCATCCACGGCCTCGCCCTGCGCGAGATCGCCGCCGCCCTGTCGCGCGCTAAGAAGCGCGGCGTGAAGGTCCGCATCGTGATGAACCAGACCCACGTCTTTCCGGAGAAGCCCCGCGACACGCGTAGCGCCGAGGTGCAGCAGCTCATCGACGAGGGCTTCGAGCTGAAGATGCTGCGCGGCGGCGACATGTTCGGCGTCATGCACAACAAGATCGCGATCTTTGACAATCAGGTCCTGGAGACCGGCTCCTACAACTGGACCCACGCCGCCGACACCTGGCACTGGGAGAACGCGCTGTTCCTCGCCGAGCAGGCCCGTATCCGCGCCTACCAGGCGCACTGGGACTGGATGTGGTCCATCTCCTCGAAGATTCCGAGCAAGGCGCCCGCGCTCCCGACGCCGATTCCCGAGGGGGAGCCGCGCCCGAGCCTGCCGCCCGCGCCGGAGGACCCCGAGCGGCCCGTGTCCTTCAACGGCGAAACGTTCCCGGGCCAGACCTTCTCCCCGGGACGCGTGACCGCGCATCTCGAGCGCGCCATCGACGCCTCGCGGACCTCGATCGACCTGGCCAACTTCTCCTTCACCTCCGAGGTTCTGCGCGACGCCCTGCGGCGCGCCAAGGAGCGCGGCGTGAAGGTCCGCATCGTCTTCGACGCCCAGCAGTACCGCTATCTCTCCGAGATGCACTGGTTCATCGAGAACGGCTTCGACGTCATGCTCTCCGCCGGCAAGAGCGGCGAGAAGGGCGTCATGCACAACAAGTTCGCCGTGTTCGACGGGATCCTCGTGGAGGCGGGCTCTTTCAACTGGACCCGTAACGGCGAGCGCAACAACTACGAGAACGCGATGTTCCTCGACGCGCCCGACGACGTCGCCGCCTTCGCCGCGCAGTTCAAGCGCGTGCGCGACCAGGCCTGGGCGCCCGAGCCCGACGATCACCACGGCCCGCATCACGCGCCCGAAGACTTCAACCACGCCCACTAAGGCTTGACGAATCACGGCCCGGGAGCTATACTGTTAATAGTTCAACATTAAACTATATGAGATACAAAAGCACGCCGCAGGCGGTCCGGGCGCTGGGGGCCTTCGTCGCGCTGCAGCGCGCGGCGGAGTCGGTGATCGCGGCCACCCAGGGGGAGATCGAGCGGGCCAGGCTCACGCAAAGTCAGTTCGGCGTGCTCGAGGCGCTGCTTCACCTGGGGCCGCTGTGCGCGAAGGACCTGGCGCGGAAGATCCTTCGCAGCAAGGGGAATCTGACGCTCGTGATCGAGAATTTGGAGAAGGGCGGGCTCGTCGTCCGGACGTCCCGCGCCGAGGACCGCAGATGGCAGGACGTGGAGCTGACGGCGAAGGGGCGGAGGCTGATCGGTGGGATGTTTCCGCGGCACGCCCGGCTAATCAAGAAATCGTTCGGCGTGTTGACGCCGAACGAGCAGGATGAGCTGCGGCGGCTGTGCCGCAAGCTCGGGACAGCGCAGGGCTAATGGAGGCGGTTATGAACAGCAAGAGAGACGGCTACATCGAGATCAAGAAGGCGGGCGACCGCTTCCACACCAAGATCGCCTGGCTCGACGGGAACCACAGCTTCAGCTTCGGCTCCCACTACGACGCGACCAATACCCATCACGGCTTGCTCCTCGTCAACAACGAGGACTACATCGCCCCGATGAAGGGCTTCTCGACGCATCCCCACCAGGACATGGAGATCGTGACCTGGATGCTGGAGGGGGAGGTCGAGCACAAGGACTCGATGGGAAACAGCGGGATCATTTACCCGGGCCTGGCGCAGCGCATGAGTGCCGGCACCGGCATCTACCACTCGGAGATGAACTCCCGCGGCGAATCCAAGGCGCACCTCGTGCAGATGTGGGTCCTGCCCGACACGGAGCGCATCACCCCCGGCTACGAGCAGCTCGATATCAATTCAGAGCTGTCGAAGGGGGAACTCATCCCGCTCGCCTCCGGAAATAAGAATTTGGCGGCTATCCGTATCGCCCAGAAAAACGCGACCCTCTGGGTCGGCCGCCTGGCTCCGGGCAAGACCGTCAAGGTGCCCGAGGCCTCTCACGTCCACCTGTTCGTGGCCAAGGGCTCCGGCCGCCTCGAGAACGCCGGCGACCTCGACCAGGGCGACGCCGCCCGCCTCGTCCACGCCGGCACCCCCGCCTGGACCGCCGGCCCGCAAGGCTCCGAAGTCCTCATCTGGCAGACCGAAGCGGCCTGACACCAAGGTCGTTCTGACGGAAATGCCATAATGGGGGCATGAGAGGACGCGGACGCGGCGGGCATCAGAGCCAGAAGGGCGGCAATCGGGGAGGCGGCAAAGGCCCCGGGGGCGGGCAGTTCCTCGAGGGCAAGCTCCAGCACAAGGGGCGCTTCGGCTTTCTGATCTCCGAGGTGGCCGGCACCGCCGACGCGTACGTCAGCGGTCCGACGCTCAGCCTCGCCATGGACGGCGACCGGGTGAAGGTGCGCCTGGGCGGCGAGCGCAACGGCAAGCGCATGGGCGAGATCGTCGAGGTCCTCACGCGCGCGCGCACCACCGCGATCGGATTTTTGCGCAAGGCCGGCAAATACTGGGCCGTGCTGCCGGAAGGTGCTGACGAATCGCAGGCCATCGTGGTCCTCGGCTTCGCGCCCGGCGCCGGCGAGCCCGAGAGCGGCGTCCTCGTCGCGCTCAAGATCGACCGTTGGCCCACGCCCACCGTCGTCGCGGGCGGCACGGTCACCAAGATTTTAGGCAAGGCCTCCGAGCCTTCGGTGCGGCTGTCCGCCACGCTCGCTTCTAAAGAGATCGACACGACCTTCCCCAAGGCCGTGGAGAGCGAGGCCGAGAAGATGGGCCTCGACCCGACGCCCGAGCAGTGGGCGGGACGCAAGGAGCTGTTCCACCTCCCCGTTTTCACCATCGATGGCGCCGACGCGAAGGACTTCGACGACGCCGTCTCCCTCGAGGAGCTTCCGGGCGGACATTGGCGCCTGGGCGTGCACATCGCCGCCGTCGCGGAGTACGTCAAGCGCGGCTCGGCGGTCGACGCCGAGGCGATCAAGCGCGCGACCAGCGTTTACCTGCCCGGCCGCGTGATCCCGATGCTGCCGCCGAAGCTCTCCGATCATCTCTGCTCCCTGCGTCCCGACGTGCCGCGCCTGACGCTCACCTGCTGGCTCGACCTCGACGAGCATGGCGCGCCGGGCAAGACCGTGCTCGAAGAGACGGTGATCCGCTCCTGCCGCCGCTTCACCTACGAAGAGGTGCAGGACGTCGTCGACGGGAAGCCCGTCGAGCGCGTGACGCCCGAGGTGAAGGCCGTCGTCCTCAAGATGGCGGTCTTGGCCAAGATGCTCACGAAGGTCCGCATGCGCCGCGGCGCGCTCGATTTCATGACGACGGAGTACTACGTCAAGATGGACGAGCAGGGCCTGCCGCTCATCGTGCTTAAGCGCCCGCGCCTCGACAGCCACCGCCTCATCGAGGAGTTCATGGTCGCGGCCAACGAGGCCGTCGCGCGTCATCTCTCGAAGAACAAGACGCCCTTCATGCGCCGCCTTCACGAGACGCCCGACCCCGTGCGCCTGCAGGCGCTTCAAGAAGAGATGGGCCAGCTCGGCATCGTCGCTAAGACCTCGCTCGTCGCGCACCCCGTCGAAGGCCTGCAAAGCCTGCTCGCGGCCGCCGTCGGCCACCCCTTCGAGGAGACCGCCAACATCCAGGTCATCCGCAGCCTGAAGCAGGCGCGCTACTCCGCCGAGGCGGGGGGGCACTTCGGCCTCGCGTCGAAGGACTACTGCCACTTCACCTCGCCGATCCGCCGCTACCCCGACCTCGTCGTGCACCGTGCCGTCAAAGGCCTTCTCAAGGGCGACAAGACGAGCCACGTTTCGGGCTTCGATCTGGAGGGCCTCGCCGTTCACTGCTCCGAGCGCGAGCGCGGCGCCGCCGAGGCCGAGCGCAAGGCCGTCGACATGGCCCGCGCCGCCATCCTGGGCCGCTCCATCGGCGAGATCTTCGACGGCGTCGTCACGGGCGTGACCACCGCCGGCGCCTTCATCTCCTTGCTCGAGTCCGGCGCGTCCGGCCTCTGGCGCGGCGCCAACGCGACGATCGGCCAGAAGCTCAAGGTGAAGCTCACCGGCGTCGACGAGGCCCTGGGCCGCATCGAGCTCGAGCCCGTGAAGGACTCTTTGCCCAACCAGGTCCGCGTCACCCCCTGGCAGAACAAGCACAAGCCCGCCAAGCCCTCCCCCTGGCAAAAGCGCCGCCGCCGCTAGGCTTGTCGGTGTCAGGCATAGTGACTGCAGTTACTAAGTTCTGAAATGTCGTCGTAACAGGACCCGGGCATACTCCGAGTGTCGGCGCCCCCCGACGAGGAGTACACCGAGAATGAACATCATGATGGTCGCCGCCGCGGCCGGGCATGGAACGAACCCGGGTTTGCCGTCGCAGGAAGGGATGCTGTTTACGCTGTTTCTAGCGATCGCCGGGATGATGCTTCTGAGCGCCGCCGCGTTGATGGTCCGCCGCGAGTCTCCGCGCCACGTCGTGCGCTACGTCCGGTCACACAGCCGAACGAACGGCCTTTAGGTCCTCCCAGCGCGTCGTCCAGCACGGGGATTGGGTGTCGCAGCGCGCGCCCCAGGCCGCCGAGGTCTTCTCTCCGCCGTAGCGCAGGGCGCCCGAGCCGAGAGAGGCGTTGAGGCCGTCGACCGCCCGGGACAGGCGCGCGGATTTCTCCGCGCTTCCGTCATCGAAGAACTCGCTTTGCGCGGTGTCCGCCGCCTCGAGGCCGCCCAGGACGATCCCCGCTTTCTTGTACGCCCGCCCCTCGACGAACAGCTTGTCGGCGAGGCCTTTGGCGGCGCGGATCATGGTCGGCGTGTCGTTGGTGGGGGACAGGCGCACGCAGTCGCCGTCCATCACCGGGCGCTCGTCCTCGCGCCAGCCGAAGTGCACGCTGAGTTCGCCCGCGCGCAGGCCGTGGCGCCGCGCGCGCTCGGCGGCGCGGGCGGCGAAGGTCGCTAGCGCTGACTGCAGGGCGTCGAGGGAGTACACGGCCTTGCCGAAGGAGCGCGAGACCGTCACCGACTGGCGCGCGGCGGGGACGTCCGCCAAGGTCAGGCAGGAGACGCCGCGCAGCTCGTGGGCCAGGCGCAGGCCGCCGATGCCAAGGACGCTCTGGATCAAGGCGTCGCGCGCGCGGATGAAGTCGCCGGCGGTGCGGATGCCGTAAGGCGCGAGCCGGAGAGCGGAGCGCTTGGCGATGCCCCAGATATGCGTCACCGGCGTCTCGTCCAAGAGCGCTTCGCGCCTCTCCGCGTCGAGAAGGGACAGCACGCCGCCGTTCTTCTTCGCCTTGTCGGAGCCGAGCTTGGCCAGGGCCTTGGTCGGAGCCAGGCCGACCGCGACGGGCAGGCCGGTCCAGCGGCGCACCTCGGCGCGCATCGCATGGGCGCGCGCCTCGAGCTGATTGTCGTCGGGAAAGGTGAGAAAGGACTCGTCGATCGAGTAGTTCTCGACGACCGGCGCGTGTCGGGACAGAACCGCGGCGACGCGCCGCGACATGTCCACGTACAGCTCGTGGTTGGCGGAGATCGAGACGATCTTGTGCTCGGCGACGAGGGCGCGGATTTCAAAAAAGGGCGCCGCCATGCCCACGCCGAGGGCCTTCGCCTCCTCCGAGCGCGAGATGACGCAGCCGTCGTTGTTGGAGAGCACGATGACCGGCCGCTTCTCGAGTTCAGGCCGGAAGGCTCGTTCGCAGGAAACGAAGAAGTTGTTGCAGTCGACGAGCGCGAACGCGGTCACGGCGCGCGCACGACGAAGGTCACCACGCCCCAGACCTCGAGGCCATCGTCCTCGCGCCAGCCCGGGGGGAGGCGCCGCGTGATCATCTCCCCGCGCGCGACGGCGACGATCACGCGCCCCGGCGCCGGCGGTTCGGCGCGGTCGACGATGAGCAGGTCCCCGTCCTTGATGTCCGCGTCGGGGGCCGAGCCTTTCGCGCGCAGGAAGAAGGTCGCGGCGGGCCGCTTGATCAGGCGCTCGTCGAGCTTGAGCCCGACGTCGTTGTAGTCTTCGCTCGCGACGAACATGCCCTAGTATATTCGAACATCCGTTCTAGCGCAAGACCCGGCACCGTTAAAAAGGAAGGGCCTCGCTTGCGCGAGGCCCTTCCTTTTTTTTACGGCTTAGACTTAGTAGGCGCCGATTTCGCTTTCGAGGTCCTGCTCGGGGAGGCTCTGGTGGCGGTCGGAGCGCACCGGGAGGTCGTCGGAGACGCGCTTCTCGGCGGGCTGGCGGCGGCCGTCAAAGAGGTTGTCGAGCTTCTCGCGGGGGGCGACGCCGTCCTTCGCGTCGTCCTTGGAAGGGGCGGAGAACTGGGCGCGCAGGGCGGGGAAGGGGATCGCGACGTTCTCGCGCTCCGCGACGATGGCGTTGAGCGGGATCGCGGTGGGCAGGGCGACGGAGAGAACCGGGATCGCGGCGGCGACGGGAACCGGGGAGAGCGTGAGCGCGACGGTCGGGGAGAGCAGCGGCGCGGGCAGGTTGATGCGCGGGCTGATCGTGATGTTGGCCGCCGGGCCGGGGAGGTTGACGCCGGTGCCGATGTAGAGGTTGCCGCGGCCGCCGGGGAGGATGCTGGTCACCTGCGCCGACGCGGAGCCGGCGAGAATCAGAGAAAGGGAAACGAAGATCGTCTTCATGTTCATTGCCCCTACAGTATACGCGCCGAGGCGTGATCGACCGATGAGAGCGGTCAACCTATGTAATTGATGGCGATCAACTAAAATTAGGCAATAAAATTAAGACAAATCGGTCAAACGCACCGTCGGAGACTCTAGTACGCGCCGATTTCAACCTCGAGGTCGGCCTCGGGCAAGGTCACGTACTCGCCCGGGCGCACCGGCGCGGGCTTGCGCGACGGAATCAGTCGGCCGTCGAACAGCTCCTCGCCGAGCTCCTTTTGCCAGTCGTTTTTCTTTTCAGAGGCTGCCTCGGAGAACTGCGCGCCCAGTCCTGGGAGGATCGGCGCCAGCGGATGCGCGACGTTCTCGCGCGAGGCCGAGGGCCGAACCACCGGAACGACGGGCCGGCTGGGGATCATCGGGATGGGGAGAATGGGGAAGACTCCCATGATCGCGACAGGGGCCGAAGGCGTGGGCGCCAAATTGACGGAGAGTCCCGGGTTGAGGCGCGGCGCGGGCAGGTCGATGCGCATGCCGGCGACGGGATTGATGGACGGGCCGGGAAGGCGAATGGGCGAGCCGATGTGCGGATTGGATCCGCCGGGGAGGAGCGTGCGCACCTGGGCGGCGGCGGGAACGGAGAGCAGAAGCGGGAGAAGGACGCGGCTTAAAGTCTTCAGTTGGAGTTTCATGGCGAGACCTCCTTGCGACGGCCTCAGTATACGCTCGCCGGACGGGAGGGGGCATGACTCCGGTCAAAATGGATTTTGACGGGGATCAGTTGAGGACGGTCAACCGGAGGAGGCTTAGAACGTCGCGGTGTCGACGACGATGGTGACGGGCCCGTCGTTGACGGACTCGACGGCCATCGACGCGCCGAACTCGCCCGTGCGCACGGTCAGGCCCGAGGCGGCGAGAAGCTCCGCGGCGAGGCGGCACAGCGGCTCGGCCTTTTCCGGGCGCGCGGCGCCGGTGAAGTCCGGGCGGCGGCCGCCCTTGAGCTCGGCGAGCAAGGTGAACTGCGAGATCAGAAGAATCTCGCCCTTCACGTCGACGACGGAGCGGTCGAACTTTCCTTCGTCGTTGGAGAAGATCCGCAGGGCGAGGGCCTTCTCGACGAGCTTCTTGGCGGAGGCTGCGTCATCCGAAACGCCGACGCCGAGGAGGATCAGCAGGCCGGGCCCGGTCGCGCGGCGTTCCCCGGCGTGCGCGCCGTCGCGCAGGGTCACGGAGGCCGAGAGCACTCGGGTCGCCACGGCTTTCATTGATATAGTTTAACTTCTTATGCGCCTGTTCATCGCCGTCGCCGCGGACGAGCCGGTCAAGGCCGCCGCCGCCGAGGCCGTCGCGCGCCTGCGCCGCGCGGACGGAAACTTCCGCTGGGTGGATCCGCGCGACATGCACACGACCTTGCGCTGGTTCGGCCTGACGCCGGAGGAGAAGCTTCCGGAAATACAGGAGCTGATGACGCGCGCCGCCGCCCAGACGGCGCCGTTCGAGATCGTCTACGGCGGCGTGGGCGCGTTCGACTCGTTCGAGGAGGCGCGCGTGGTGTGGATCGGGCTCGCCGAGGGGCTCGCTGCGATGGAGCGCGCGGCCGCGCTGCTGGGCCGCGACGATCCCCGCCCGTTCTCCCCGCATCTCACCTTGGGCCGCAACCGCGGCGCGGAGGCGACGCCCGGGTTCGTCGCCGCGCTGAAGGCCGAGCCCGTCCTGAACCTGCGCCGCCCGGTGACGAAGATAAGCCTGTACGCGAGCAAGCCCGCGCCGTTCGGGCACGCGTATGAGATTCTGTTCGAGGCGGAGCTGGCGGGCAGCTAGTCGCGCGCGAAGATTTTCTGGAAGGCGCGCGCGCGGCGGACGACGGCGCGCGCGTAGGCGCGGGCCTGCGCGCGGGCCGCGGGATCGGCGAGGAGCGCCAGGTCCTTCTCGGCCCAGCCGATCGCGCGGCGCAGCGTTTGGATTTTTCCATCGAGGGGCGCGATCGCGTCCTGATGGTAATTGTGCAGCTCGGTCCGCGAGTGCCCGAGCCCCCGCATCTGCTCCAACACTTCGATTCGCCGCGCCCGCTCGCCGTTTATTTTTTTCAGCCGGTCCGTCGAGGCCCCTAAGCCGGTCTGAAGCCGCTTCTGGTAGGCGCTCGTTTTCGTCTGATGGAGTTGCGCGTCCTCCGGATATTCCTTGCGGAGGAATTCCAGGAACGGCTCGAGGCCTTTCTTGAAGGCCGCCTCGGCGCGGGCGTCGTAGGAGCCGCGCCGGGGCCTGTCGCCGAGCTCGCGGGACACGCGGAAGTCCACGACGTACGCCTCGAGCTCGGTTTCCAAAAGATCAGAGGGGACGTCTCGCTCGGTCTGCAGCAGATGCTGCAGCTCGTGGATCAAGGTCGAGACGTTCGCGCGCGGCGCGCCGCTTAAGTCGCGCCGCCGCAGGCTGAGGATGCCCCAATCGAGGTTCCAGGTGCCGCTTTCCTTCATCTTGACGGCTTCGACGACGACGGGGCGGCCGCGGGCCCCGGCGAGCCGGGCGACCTGGGCCAGCACGGCGACGGCGGTGGGGGAGGCCTGGGCCGCTTGCAGCACGGCGGCGACGCGGACGGCGTCGGCGGGGTCGGCGACGCTGAGGTAAGACGGCAAGGCGGGAACCGGCGCGGGCGCCGCCGCCGCGGAGAAGGCCGGACGGGACAGGCTCGCGGGCGGGCGCACGACGCCGGCCTGGACCGGACCGGTCAGCAGAAGCAGAAGCGCCGCGAGCATACGTCGATTCTAGCTCGGCTCGGGGAGGCGCGGGGGCGCGGCCAAGGGCCGTTTTCCCGCGACATACAGCCTAGGCTGTTTTAGGACCGAGGGCCTAAGGCGCATTGACGGCCGGCGCGACCTCGGGGATTACGGGAACAAGTGACTCGAGGTTGTTGTCGGACGGGGCCGTGTTCGTCGAGGTGGAAGGCGCCGCCGATGAGGAAGAGCCTTTTCGCGAAGAAGGGCTCGAGGAGGACGACGAGCCTCCCGAACCGGAGGAGCCGCCCCCGCCGCCGCCGGCGTAGCCGGTCGTGGAACCGGGCAGGTTCTCGGGATGGTTGATCACTTCCTTCCAACTGCAGACCGGCGAGACGTGCGAACAGGCGCCCACCCAGCCGTTGCCGTAGGCCCAGGCGAGGAAAGGGTTGACCGGCTGAACCTCGACGCCGCCGTTTCCTTTGTACACCCAGCGCGGACCGATTTTCCCCTGCGAGTTTTTCCCCAGGACTTCGCCTTCGCATTTCACCCGCATCGGGTCGCCTTCCGGGCGCAGGGGGCAGCAGCCGCGGTTGGGATCGCGCATGACGGCGGCGCAATAGCTTCGCGAGCACACGATCGGCGTGGCGTCGACGACGCGACGGTTTCCGTTGCCGCCCATCAGGTTGAGATTGATGTGATGCAGGCCCGGCGGCTTCGGCCAGCAGCCGCTGTAGCCGGGGGGCGCTCCGCTTTGGAGCGTGTTGGATGGATCGGCGGAGGTCGTGGCCACCGAGGCGTTGGCCGACGCGTCGCCGGCGCCGGGGTCGGCCTTGAAGGGGGAGTAAGGCTTGTCGAAGCCCTTGGGCGCGCTGTGCTGCGCGTCGTAGGCGTTCCATTGCCAGACGGGCTTGCCATCGTCGCTCTTGCCGATGCTGACGTAGCCGCCGTTTCCGGCCAGGTCGGTGCTGCCGCCGGGGCCGCCGCGCGCGGCGTCCTGGCCCAAGGCCTGGGTGATGAGACGCTGATTTTCAGGAGTGGGTGGAAGCGATTGCGCGAGGCGCGCGAACTCGCCCTTGGGCGTGCCGTTGGAGCCGCCCGTCGAGGAGAAGCCGGAGAGGGCGTCCGCGTAGGCGCCGGGCTTGTAGCCGTCGCCCTTCGCGGCGAGGGCGTCCGACATTTTTGAGCGCGCGGCCGCCGCTCCCGCGGCTCCGCCCTTGCCGTCGGTCCCCTTCTTGGCTTCTTCGGCGATCTTGTCGGCGTCGAGCGCGGGTCCGCAGCCGCCGCCGCCCGCGCCGCCGCATGCCATCGCTCCCAAGAGGAGCGCCAAGGGCGCGGCCCGGCGAAGATCGGTCGCGAGACGCTTCATGTTATTTCACTTTGTAAGTGGCCTCGCCGCAGATCTTCACCACGTTGGAGCAGGCGCGGGCGATGCCCGAGCCGTAGGCGTAGGCCAGGAAGGGATTTTTCTCGGTTTTTTCCACGCCGCCGTTCGGGTCGTTGCCGACATACTGCCAACGCGGTCCGGGCACGCCGTCGGTGGGGTCCTTGCCGAGCAGGATCAACTCGCAGGGCAAGCGCAGGGGATGGCCCTCGGGCTTGGCCGGACAGCAGCGGCGATTGTCGTCGTTCATCGTGTCCTGGCAGTAGCGCTCGTGCTTCGTGCCCTTGTCGGTCGAGCAGACGATGGGAGTCGAGTCGGCGCGTAGGCGGTTGCCGTTGCCGCCCATGAAGTGGACGTTGATGTGGTGCAGGGGGGGCATGTCACAGCCGTAGGTGTCCTTGGGCGCGGTGCCGCGGGGAGTCGGAGGG
>Ga0209824_10001068_pt1 | contig 16158 bp, 16 predicted proteins | sample VDWuncwatermetaG_FD_184124 | JGI IMG/M metagenome (GOLD analysis project Ga0209824, IMG submission 184124) | Wastewater microbial communities from Netherlands to study Microbial Dark Matter (Phase II) - VDW unchlorinated drinking water (SPAdes)... ... | reverse complement strand
GGGTTGCACTGTATATCAAATTGACTCTAAAGACACGTCGCAAGATTATTACGTGCCTAAAACAAGCATTGATCAGGTGGCTTATATTGAAAAGGTGGACAAGCCTTACACCGAAATTGGAATTGTGACTGTCACGACAGAACGCCGTCGGCCCTTGGAAGATGTATTGCCTAAATTAAAACAAGAAGCCGGTAATTTGGGTGCTGATGCTATCACTGATCTTCAAAGTGATGCTACTGATTTTTGGAAAGCACTTCCTCAACAAAAGTTTATAGGCAATGGCTATATCCGCACCACCTATACTGCTAAAGCTATCGTTTGGAAATAACAGACAGTTTATTTTTATTTTGACAAAGCTGTTATTAGGCTGTACCCTTTAAACATAGGCAGGAAACGGGCAACGATGTCCTCTTCTTAAAACAATGACGTTTTGGGGGGAGGATTTTTTATTTGATCAGACAATCATATGGGGATTGAGGATGGATAATCAGAAAAATAATCCAGCAGCGGCTATTAATGACAAAGAATATTTGAGTGATTTTTTTGAATACGCGCCGATAGGTTTTCATATATTTGGCCCGGATCGTAAATTTATTGCCATCAATCAAGCGGAATTATCAATGATAGGCTATAGGCGCGAAGAAGTCGTTGGTAAGAAGACCTGGAGCGATATAATCCTTCCTGAACAAAGGCCTCTTTTTGAACAGCATTGGAGAAGTCTGATAACAGAAGGGAGAGTAGTTAATATTGAGTATACCTTGATTAATAAAGATGGGCATCATCTGCAAGTTATTCTTAATGCGTCGGCACGTAAGGATGAATCGGGAAGGATCATTAATACCAGGGGCAGTGTTTTGGATATCACCCGGCGTAAGCAGCTTGAAGAAGAAGTTTTGAATTGTAAGAATATTGCCTTGGGGGAAATTTTATCAAGAATTGAACTGGAGAAAAAACAGATTAAGAAAGATATGATGGCTAATGTAGAAGAATTAATTCTTCCGCTTTTGACAAAACTCAAGCGCAAGGGGACAACACTTGATCGTCAGCGCATCCAATTATTAGAAGATACTCTTAAGGATATCACCTCGCCATTCGTGGGGGTCATTTCAGATCAGCAATGGAAACTATCCCCGCGCGAAATTGAAATTTGCAATATGATTAAGAGAGGCTTCAGCACTAAAGAAATCAGTAATTTATTAAATTCTTCCAATCGCACGGTGGATAATCACCGCAATCGCATCCGTAAGAAATTAAAGATTTCTCAAAAAGAGATTAATTTAGTGTCTTATTTACAGAACTACCTACCATCTATGAGTATTGCATGAGTAATTTCAGGACATTGATTTTTAAAGTAAGACGGTTATACTTTTAACAGTTGTCAAGACGTTGATGTCTGGACTTGGAACGCGGCATTGATGCCCCCACCGCTTTGCTTCGCAAAGCGAAGCAGTGGGGGTTTTTTTATCAGCCAGAGGCTGATCCGCCTTTGGCGGATTTTGGGCACTGAAGCTCAACTTTTCCCATAACGAAGGGACAAGTTGGGCTTTTTTAGTAAATGGTATAGAGCGAACGATCTAAAGGATCCCTTCGTAAAGCAAGGAACAGGGAATATTGAAAAAAGAAAAGATAGTTGTTATCGGTAATGGCATGGCTGGCGCCCGGGCGGTCGAGGAAATTATAGGAAGGGCGCCGGACAAGTTCGATTTTGTCATGTTCGGTGCCGAACCTTATGGCAATTACAACCGAATTCTTCTAAGCAATGTCCTTAACCAAACACAGGAAGCCAGCGACATTTTTATTAATCCGCTAAGCTGGTATGAGGAAAATAAGATTACTTTGCACGCGGGTGTTAAGGCTATTCGTATTGACGCCCAGCGCAAAGCAGTGATTGCTCAACAATTACACCCGCAGGCCGCGGCCTATGCCGTACATACCGATGATGCCTTCTTAGGTGGATCATTTGAAGAAAGTTACGATTATTTAATCATCGCGACTGGTTCACGCCCCTTTGTGCCCCCCATGGAAGGGTTTGGAGGCGAGGGTACATTTTTGTTCCGCACCATTGACGACTGTGACCGCATTGCCGAGTATGCTAAAAATTGTCAACGGGCTGCTGTGATCGGGGGTGGGCTTTTAGGTTTGGAAGCCGCGCGGGGATTGATGACGCATCATGTGGAAGTGACCATCGTAGAGGCAGCCACCCAGTTGATGCCGGCCCAATTGGATGTTGAATCCGCGCAAATGTTAAAACGGACCATGGAAGCCATGGGTTTGACTGTCTTGACTGATCGTAAGACAGCGCAGATTCATAAGGTCGATGGAAAAATTCATTCTTTGGTATTTTTTGATGGGGGCACCATCCCGACTGATATGGTGGTGGTCAGCGCGGGAATCCGTCCCATTACGGAGGTGGCCCTAAATTCCGGGTTAATAGTTAACAAGGGGATCGTTTGTGATGACCAGATGCGTACCAGCGATGCTTTTATTTACGCGCTTGGTGAATGTGTGGAACATCGCGGGAAATTGTATGGACTGGTGGAACCCATTTGGGCGCAGGCACGGGTGGTGGCGGATGTGATTAGCGGATTTAATCCTCAGGAGGTTTATCAAGGATCTAAAACCGGAACAAAGTTGAAAGTGATGGGCGTGGATTTGATGTCATTAGGGGAGAAGGAAGCTAGTTTAAATACCGATGAAGTTATTGTTTATCGTGAGCCTAACCGCGGTATTTATAAAAAATTAATTGTCCGAGATAATAAATTGCATGGAGCAATTTTGTTAGGAGACGCGGGCGCGGCGGATGTGTTGATCCAGATGTTTCTTAATGAGCAGATTGTACCCCAAAATCGTTCTGATTTGCTTTTTGGCGAAGTCAAAGGCACTTCTTTTATCCAAGCCGCGGATTTGCCGGACAACGCGCAGATTTGTAATTGCAATGGGGTTTGTAAAAAGACTATTGTGGATGCAATTAGCAGCGGCTGCGAGACAGTGGCTTCGGTCGGTGCCAGGACTAAAGCGGGTAAAGGCTGCGGCTCATGCCGTGGGCTTATTGCTCAAATCATCGAAGCGAAATTAGGCAAGGTCTCCTATGACCCCAGTGAACATTATTATGTTCCGGGAATTCCTTTAGAAAAATCACAATTAGTGGTAGCCATTAGAGCGAAAAATTTGAAATCAGTCAGCGCCGTGTTTAGGGAATTAGCTGATGGTCGAGAAGACGCGGATAGTAAGGTGGGATTAGCGTCACTGTTAAAGACCCTTTGGCCTGATGATTATGAGGATGAGCGTGATGCCCGTTTTATCAATGACCGGGTGCATGCCAATATTCAAAAAGACGGGACGTTCTCGGTCGTGCCACGCATTTACGCGGGGGTAACTACGGCGGATGAGCTTATGCGCATTGCTAAGGTTGCGGTGAAATATAAAGTACCTCTGGTTAAGTTTACTGGTGGTCAGCGTATAGATTTATTAGGAATCAAGAAAGATGATTTACCTAAAATTTGGAAAGATTTAGGTATGCCCAGCGGCCATGCTTACACCAAGGCTTTTCGTACTTGTAAAAGTTGTGTGGGTACGGATTTTTGTCGTTACGGATTAGGGGATTCTATTAAATTGGCTCAGCAAATTGAGAGGCGTTTCCAAGGACTTGAGTCGCCTCACAAGATGAAATTGGCCACGGCCGGTTGCGCTCGTAATTGTTCCGAGGCTTATGTCAAGGATTTAGGGGCGGTGGCGATAGGTGAGGGGAAATGGGAGATATATGTCGGAGGTGCGGCCGGCGGAAGTGTTCGCAAGGGGGATTTATTGTGCGTCGTCAACAGCCATGAAGAAGTCCTTAAATGCATGGGCCGGTTTATGGAATATTACCGTGAACATGCCAAATACATGGAACGTACCTATGGTTTTGTGGAACGTGTTGGCATTGATGTACTGCGTAGCATTCTTATTGATGATTCTTTGGGGATTTGCGCCCAGTTGGATGAGCGTATTCAAAAAGCGGTTGATGCATACAAAGACCCTTGGAAAGAAGCAGATGTCCCGGCGTACACCAGCCAATTTGAAGGCCCACAGTTGGTTGAAACTCTGCGTTTGGCTGAGAATAATGGATAAAGAAAAGACTATGAAAACAGGGGTGGTAAATTTAGGGTCTGTGGAGCGTATCGCGTTGGGGCATGGGATGTGTTTCATCGTGGGAGGTGAAGAAATCGCTGTGTTTCGTCCGCGCAGCGGAGGGCTTTTGGCGATTTCCAATCGCTGCCCTCACCGTCAGGGGCCTTTGTCCGAGGGGGTCATGGGAGATGGAAAAGTAGTTTGTCCTTTGCATGGTCATAAATTTGATCTTACAACTGGTCAGGGCAGTGAAGCCCACGAATGTGTAAGAACATTTAAAGTTTGGGAAGAGAATAAAAATATTTTGATGTCATTTGATTTTTCAGCGATGGGGGCTAATAAATACTTGGGGGTCGCATGGCTTTAGCTAAGGCAGTACGAATTAATCTGTTAGATTTTAAAAGTGTACCCATGAGAACGTTCCATTTGACGTGGATGGCGTTTTTCTTAAGTTTTTTTGCTTGGTTTGCTATTGCTCCGTTGATGCCTGTTGTACGTCAGGATTTGGGGCTCACTAAAGAACAAATAGGTAATTGCATCATTGCTTCGGTGTCTATTACCATTTTAGTGCGTTTAGCCATGGGATGGTTGTGTGACCGTATTGGGCCTCGTCTGGCATATACCATTTTGCTTATTTTGGGGTCTATTCCGGTCATGGGGATCGGTTTTGCCCATGATTATCATTCTTTTTTATTATTTCGATTGGCGATTGGAGCTATCGGGGCGTCATTTGTGATAACTCAATACCATACTTCTGTGATGTTTGCTCCCAATTGTGTGGGGACTGCTAACGCCACAGCTGCCGGCTGGGGAAATCTGGGTGGCGGAGTGACCCAGTTGGTGATGCCTTTAATATTGGCGGTTATTTTAAGCTGCGGTGTTGATAAGGTCATGGGTTGGCGGTTAAGTATGATCTTGCCGGGCTTGGTTTTATTTATTATGGGTCTTGTTTATTATCGATGGACCAAAGATTTTCCAAAAGGGAATATAAAGGAATTAAGACAACAAGGGCTTGTTCCAGTGCGTTCTACGCTTAAAGGATCTTTTCGTGAAACCGTCAAAGATTACCGAGTTTTGGCTCTTTGTGTTATGTATGCGGCAAGTTTTGGCGTAGAACTGACCATGAATAATATCGCGGCACTTTATTTTACTGATCAATTTCATTTATCTTTAACTCTAGCAGGGTTGGTAGCAGGGTTTTATGGCTTTATGGATATTTTTGCACGAGCATTAGGTGGTATTTGTTCTGATAAGTTTGCCCGTCATGGTGGATTAAGATCCAGGGTGAAGTTTTTAGGCACATCCCTTTTTATAGGCGGTCTTATGTTAATGATTTTTTCGAGAATGGTGACCTTGCCACTGGCCATTACTATGATGATCATCTTTGCTTTCTTTATCAAGATGAGCAATGGAGCAAATTATTCGCTTATTCCTTTTATTAATAAAAGAGCTATAGGAGCTGTTGCTGGTATTGTTGGAGCTGGCGGAAACGTGGGTGGGATGCTGTTTGGTTTTTTGTTCCGTCAAAAATCTATTAGTTATTCTGATGGGCTTTTTTATTTGGGTTGTTTTGTGGTTTTGGCAGCCAGTATTGCTATTTTTGTCCGGTTCTCCACGCAAGTTGAACAAGAAGCTAAGGACGCTTTCCATGCGGCCCAGACAAAGAAGATGGAACTTCAGATGGCATAATAATATGGAAGAAATTCTAATCAACCAGGCTTTAGAAGAACAGTCAGATATGACGGCGGTTGAGAATTTTGCTTTCAAGCATGATTTTCATCAATTGCCTCAAGGAAGTGCTTGCTATAAAGAATTAATTCCTAAAAAAACACCGGGCCCGGGGCAGCAATACGCTTTTGAAGTCAACCTTGATCAATGCACCGGTTGCAAAGCATGTATCACCGCCTGTCATAACGAAAATGGTCTCGAAGAGGATGAGACATGGCGGTCAGTGGGGCTTATTCACAGTGTCAGCGCGGATAAACCCATGATGCAGCATGTGACAACTGCCTGTCATCATTGCCTGGATCCGGCGTGCATGAATGGTTGCCCGGTCAAAGCTTATGAGAAAGACCCTGTGACGGGCGTGGTCAAACATTTAGACGATCAATGCATTGGTTGTCAGTATTGCATCCTCAAATGCCCTTATGATGTTCCTAAGTATAATAAGAAAAAAGGCATTGTGCATAAATGCGACATGTGTATCAGCCGTTTAAAGGTGGGAGAGGCTCCCGCCTGCGTGCGCGCCTGTCCTAATGAGGCGATTAGAATCACGTTGATAGAAACCGCTGTAGTCAGGCAAGACCCTTCGGCATTCGTAAAAATTCCCCAAGCGCCGGATTCGAATTACACCCTGCCAACCACCCGTTATGTGACGCAAAAGGACCTAACACCGGATATGGCTTCTATCGATGCCACGATTTTTGAGCCTGAGCACCCGCATATGCCATTGGTGGTGATGTTGGTCTTGACACAACTGTCCGTTGGTGCGTTTTGCGTGGAATGGGTCGTTAATCATTCTTTGCCGGATAATCTGCGGGCATTATTGATGCCCGCGCATGTGTTTACGGGACTCGTTTTTGGGCTTTTGGCATTGGTAGCCAGTCTTTTTCATTTGGGCCGGCCTTTGTACGCGTTTCGCGCCCTGCTGGGTATTAAGACATCATGGTTAAGCCGGGAAATTTTATCTTTTGGTTTATTTGCGGGGCTGGCTTTTCTATACGCCGTGCAAATAATATATACGTCAGCTAAACCGTCATTGCACAGTGAAGTGCTGGGTGGTTTGGTATTAACAGTTGGCTTAGGGGCGGTGTTTACTTCAGTGATGGTTTATCGGGACACCAAACGGGTTTTGTGGGACACGCCGATGACGTTTTTCAAGTTTTTTATGACGGTGGCCATGTTAGGAACTGTCACAGTGCTGACGGTGTCATTGAGTGTGTGTCTGTGTTATTCTCCTCGACATTTTGCTGATGTGCTGCAGGTGGTAGGGATTCCTTTGGCTGGGCTTTTAGTAGGGAGTACACTCCTAAAGATTATTGGTGAGGCCTCCATATTTTCTCATTTACGTAATCCACAGATGACAGCTTTAAAGAAAAGCGCAGTATTAATGTCAGGAGCTTTGCGCGCATGGACAGCTCAGCGTTTTATTTATGGGGTTGTTGGTGGAATTGTGATTCCTTCTTTATTGGTGGCGGTGTATGCGTATTTGACGCCTGTATGGACTTTAGTTTGGGTCGTGGGCTTGGGCTTTATGAGTGTGGCAGGGGAACTTATGGAACGGTATTTGTTTTTTAGGGCGGTGATTCCGCTGAAAATGCCGCAATGAATACCCCTGAGAATAATCATATGAGAAATTTAATTTATCAGAAAACCGGCCCTCTAACCGATGAATTAGCTTTGATACCATCGGAGTTTGGGATATTGCCCCAACGTCTTTTGCCTGAGGGGAAAGTTTCTATGGTTTGCGGTTTTTGCTCCACGGGTTGTAGTTTGGATGTGCATCTTAAAGATGGTTTGCCGGTGAACTTGACACCCACTAAGGAATATCCTGTTAATATCGGTGAGGCTTGCCCCAAAGGATGGGAGTCCTTAACGCCCTTAAAAGCCTTTGATCGCGCCACCACCCCGTATGTACGCAAAGGCCATGGCCGCTTAGAGCCGATTAATTGGGACGCGGCTTTAAGGGTTTTTGTCAGCCGTTTTAAAGATGTTCAGGCGCGTTATGGGAATGATAGTGTGGCTTTTTTAAGCACCGGTCAAATCCCAACGGAAGAAATGGCCTTGTTAGGGGCGTTGGCTAAATTTGGCATGGGTATTGTTCATGGGGACGGCAATACCCGCCAATGCATGGCCACCGCGGCAGTGGCCTATAAACAATCTTTTGGTTTTGATGCCCCGCCTTTTACATATCAAGATTTTGAAGAAAGTGATGTGATCGTTTTTATCGGAGCCAACCCTTGCATCGCGCATCCAATTATGTGGCAGCGTGTTTGCCGTAATAAAAACAATCCAACAATTATTGTCATTGACCCGCGCAAAACCGAGACAGCCATGGCGGCCACGCGTCATTACGCGTTAAAACCTAAAAGTGATTTGATATTTCTTTATGGTTTGGCGCGCACGCTTATTAAACGTCGTTGGTTTAATCCTGATTTTATTACTCGCAATACAACGGGTTTCAAAGAGTTCTGTGCTCATGTGGAGATGTTTAAGCCGGATTATGTCAGTCAATCTACGGAATTATCAGAAGCCCAGATAGAGCAATGCGCCGCATTAATTGCAAGGGGCAAGAGGGTTTCGTTTTGGTGGACCATGGGGGTCAATCAAGGCCACGAGGCGGTACGCACGGCCCAGGCGATTATTAATCTGGCCTTGATGACAGGCAATATCGGTCGCCCCGGGACAGGGGCAAATTCTATTACCGGCCAATGCAATGCCATGGGCTCACGGCTTTTTAGCAACACCACGAATTTGTTAGGCGGGCATGATTTTTGTAATCCCGCGCATCGCCATAAAATCGCCACTATTCTTAATATGGGCGAGGCACTTATCCCAACTGAAAATAGCCTGCCTTATAATCAGATTATTGAACAAATTGCCGTCGGTAAAATTAAGGGCTTATGGATTATTGCCACTAACCCGGCGCATTCATGGATTGGCCGGCAGGAATTTCGGCAAATCCTTAAAAATTTAGAATTCTTGGCGGTGCAGGATATGTACTATACTACTGAAACAGCACAGATGGCGGATTTGATTTTACCGGCAGCGGGCTGGGGGGAGAAAGAGGGAACGTTTATAAATTCCGAGAGGCGTTTCGGCCTTTTGCGTAAAGCCGCTAAAGCCCCGGGGCAGGCATTGGCGGATTTTGCTATTTTTAAGCTCATCGCGCATTATTGGGGGTGCGGGGAATTGTTTAAAGATTGGCAAAATCCCGAGGCAGTTTTTCAAATATTAAAAAGAATTTCGCGGGGGACACCCTGCGATTTTACAGGTATTCGTGATTATGCCATGATTGACGCGCACGGGGGTATTCAATGGCCTTTAGGGGAAAATGAAGAGTTGCAAGAGAATCAACGCCGCTTATTTGCCGACGGTAATTTTTTTACTGATGACCAAAAAGCCCGGTTTATATATGAAGCACCGCGGCCGGTACCGGAAGATGTTTGTAGCCAATATCCTTTTGCGCTATTAACCGGACGGGGAACATCCGCCCAATGGCATACGCAAACGCGCACGGGAAAATCGCCGGTATTGCGTAAGTTGTATTCGCCCGAAGTGTACGTGGAAATCAATCCTGAAGATGCCTGTAAATTAAGTATCCGCGGCGGCCAATGGGTGTATGTGTCCACCCGTCGGGGAGAGATTAAAGTCAGGGCCTTGGTGATACCGAGTGTTCAAGAAGGACATATTTTTATACCTATGCATTATGAGGTGACCAATATTTTAACCTTGCCGTCATTTGACCCTTATTCCTATCAACCTTCTTATAAGATGGCTGCCGCGCGTTTGGCCAAGGTCCCTTATTATTATGCGTGAAGAAATTTTAGCTCCTCAAGTGGTAGCTGTGTGCACCTCCAATGGGGGAATCCCTAAATTGCCTCGAAGTTCAGTGTGCGTGAGTTTTTCCGGGTTCGCCGGTGATGAACACAATCATGCCAAGCACAACAATTTCTTGCAGGCAGTGTCTTTGCAGGATGAGGAAGTTTTAGAAGATTTAATTAAGGAAGGTTTTCATCTTAAAGCCGGTACAACAGGCGAGAATTTGGTCGTACGCCATTTGAGGGTCAACCATTTGCAGGTGGGTACAATTTTGGAATTTGCCGGCGGTGTGATTTTAGAATTAACTAAAGAGCGTAAGCCCTGTTATGTACTGGATGCCATTGACCCACGTTTAAAAGAAGTGATTGCCTGCCGTTGCGGTTTCTATGCCAAAGTCTTGCGGGAAGGTTTAATTGCAGCTGGTGAAATTATTCAGGTAAAAGAAATAGCTTTAACGCTTCGAGTTCCTGGGGAGTGTTAAAATTTTTGATGATACCAGGATCATCGATTTCTATTGTTTGCGGGGGATGGTCGGCAAATAAAGAATTAAGGCCCAGATCCACGGGAAGATTGAGGATTTTTGATTTTAAACGTTGATGAAAAATCGGCGGATGGCCCTTTTTATTCCGATATGTAGGGACCAATATATCGGGGTCCCCAAGTTTTTTAAAATGATGAATAACTTTATCAATACTTGATGCTTGTACTAACGGACAATCCACGGGCAAAAACAGTACGCCTTCGGATGAAATATCCGCCTCACGCCATCCTGCCTGCACAGAAGATGTCTGCCCAAAATTATAATCTTTATTATAGACAACACTAATACGGCTGTGTATAAATATAGATGGCTGTACTTGAAGGGCATGGGCGCCTAAGACCACGATGATCTTGTCGCAAGAGCTTTGGAGTAATGTTTTTTGTACGTGCTCGATCACAGGTGTGCCGGAAAGGCAAGCCAAAGCTTTAGGTGACCCAAAGCGTTCACTGGCGCCCGCGGATAGAAGAATACAAGTAATCATAAGGTTATTATAAAACAGCTGTTTCAACTGTCAACCCCCGGGGTTGACAAAGTCATCCCCGGGGGTTGAGATGGTTCAAAGGAAGATAACATATGCTAATTCTTTACCTAGCCGTTTTAATCACAGCTTTGTATTGGGTATCAAAAATCTTGCTGCCTGAAATGACTAAAAAAAATTCTTCTGATTTTTTTCAATCTAATGAGCCTGATAAGAGAATAGAAAAGTTGGAAACCCTCCTGGCTGAAAAAAATAAAGATATCCGCCTTTTACAAACAGAATTAAGAATTTCTCATCTTCAAGTACAAGCCTTCGATAAAGTCAAAACACTCCTGGATGAAGAAATCCATCGTTTGAGGGAACAAAATCGTATTTTTAGGTCTGAGCTAGGACTGCCTACAGTTCAGCCCAAGGAAAATTCAATAACATGATCCCCGTTTCCCGTTTGCTATTTCTTTGTATGTCCGTTATCATACCTTTTTCTCTAACCCAAGCACAGGAGTCTAATGTGAAATCAACCATCGTTGTTTTGGAAACAAATCAAGGGAATATTGAATTGACCTTATTTGCGGATAAAGCCCCAAAGGCCGTGGAAAATTTTGTTGGCCTGGTCAAAAAAGGCTATTACAATGGTTTAATTTTTCATCGTGTCATCAAAGGTTTTATGGTCCAGGGTGGCGATCCAACGGGAACAGGAAGCGGGGGGACAAGCTTATGGGGAGGGGATTTCCAGGATGAGATCAGCCCTGACCTTGTCTTTGATAAACAAGGTGTTTTAGCCATGGCTAACCGCGGTCCCGATACCAACGGCAGCCAATTTTTTATTACCACAGCGCCCACCACCTGGTTAAATGGTCATCACACGATTTTTGGCCAGGTCTCTGGCGGGTATGATATTGTTTCAAAAATTGAAAATACACCGACAGGTCAGGGTGATCGTCCCGTACAGGACAAAAAGATCATTAAAGCCTACGTAAAATGATGTCTTCTGAAATTATTTACAAAGCGCTTAAAGCCTCCCAAAAAGGGCAAAACTACGCGTTTGCCACGATCATAGAAGCAACGCTAAAAGGTACCCCGCGTAAAATGGGCGCCAAGATGATTGTTTTCGATGACGGCACCTCTGAAGGGACTATCGGCGGCGGGCGTAATGAAAAAGCAGCCATTGCCGAATGCCTCAAAGCCATGCAAAAACAAAAACCCGCGACAGTCACTTATAATTATTTTGGACGCGAGGGGGAATCTGTCTGCGGCGGACAGATGAAAGTTTTTATTGAGCCATTTAGCGCGAAAGACCATTTAATTATTTGCGGCGCGGGGCATATTGCTTTGCCATTGTCCGCTTTTGGCAAAATCCTTGGATTTAAGGTTACGATCATCGATGATCGCAAAGAATTTGCCAACAAAAAGCGTTTTCCCCATGTTGATAAAATCATCGTCGGTGATCATGCCGGTGAATTGGCCAAGGCGGCTATTGGGCCTAATACCCACGTGACCATTGTAACGCAGGGCAATGAATATGATTTTGAATGCCTGAAAGCTGTGATAAAATCTCCTGTTGCTTACATAGGTGTTATTTCCAGTAAACCCAAGAGGGTTAAATTTTTTGGCCGTTTAAAGACTGCGGGCATTGAGGAAAAGTATTTAAAACGCGTGCATATTCCCATGGGGTTTGATATCGGGGCCCAGACCCCACAGGAAATCGCGGTTTCCATCATGGCCGAGATTGTAGCAGTTAAAAATAAGGATCATATCGGAACTGATAAATTTAAACCCCCGGGGTTGACAAAGTCATCCCCGGGTAAAATAGCATGAACAAAGAAGAAGCCATTGATATAGTCCGTGATGCCGGATTCGGTTTTTTGGCGACCGTGGAGAACAATAAGCCCCATGTGCGTCCCATGATGCCATACTTGAGCGAAGACGGGGAACTTTTATTGGCCCTTTTAGGCCGTTCACGGACGATCCCGCAGATAAAAGCCAATCCTAACGTGGAAGTTTGTTTTGTAGACCGCAAGATGTGGTATTGCCGCGTGTCAGGGACCGCCACTATCAGCGAAGAGGTTTCCAAAAAACAAATTGTATTTGAAAATGTTCCGATGTTACGCCAGTATTTCGCCGGACCCGAAGATCCTAATTATCATTTGGCTGTTATTAAAATTAAATCCGTGGAAGCGATGACGCCCCATAGCAGGCTTCCTGAAGAAATCAGCTATGATTGATAAAAATCGCCAAGACAGAAGAATCCAGAAAAACATCAACATGCAATATTGTGTTGCTGGTGCGTTTCCCAAGAAATGGGACATAACCATTATTGAAAATATTAGCGCCGGTGGAGTCAAGTTTCCAGCGCCAAGTGATTTGGAATTAAAAGGTAAAATTGTTCAATTACAAATTAAGATCCCGGAATTAGCGCCTCGTTTATTGGAGCTTGAAGCGATGGTGATAGATGTCCAACCGCGTTTTAATCTTAAATATTCCGATGTAAGGGCAAAATTTATTAATCTTTCAGAGACCAACAAAGCGTATTTGTCTATTGTAGAAAAAATGATAGATTTGCAAAAACGTAAAAAGATATAGTTTAGCGATGTTGGCTGCTTTTAAATTCCGCCACAAGTGCTTGGAGCGTCTGTTTGGCATCCCCGAAGATCATCCGACAATTGTCATAATAGAATAATTCATTTTCTATCCCTGCAAAACCGGTGGCCATGGATCGTTTGAGCACAAAAACACTTTTGGCCTTGTCCGCGTTGATGATGGGCATGCCGTAAATGGGGCTTGATTTATCATGGCGTGAGGCAGGGTTAACCACGTCATTGGCGCCGATAACGATGGCCACATCCACCGTTTCCATCAAAGGATTGATGGCATCCATTTCCATCAGTTGGTCATAAGGGATATTCGCTTCCGCCAACAAGACATTCATGTGTCCGGGCATACGGCCTGCCACCGGATGGATGGCATATTTGACATCACAGCCGTTACCTTCAAGAAGTTCGCTTAATTCCCTTACCGCGTGCTGGGCCTGGGCCACGGCCATGCCATAGCCGGGGATGATCACCACTGATTTAGCATTCTCCAGGATCAAAAACGCATCTTCGACACTGATAGATTTAGCTTCTTTTTTCTCGTCAGTCCCGGTTTTTTTAACCACGCTGCCGAAGGCCCCAAAGAGAACATTGGCAATCGAGCGGTTCATGGCTTTACACATGATAATACTTAAGATCATACCGTTGGCGCCCACTAATGAACCCACGACAATCAAAAGGGTGTTATGAATAACAAAACCGGTCGTACAAGCGACCACGCCCGAATAACTATTTAAGACAGAAATGACAACCGGCATGTCCGCGCCGCCGATGGGGATGACCATAAAAATACCAAAAAACAAAGACAGCCCAAGGATAATAAGAAACAGATCATATCTGGCCGGGTTTATGATAAACATAATGCCAAGGATAAGAATCGCAGTCATGATGGCACCATTGAGCCATTTTTGACCGGTGAATAAAATCGGCTTACCCGTGATCTTTTCGCTTAATTTACCCCAGGCAATTCCCGATCCGGTAACGGTCAAACCGCCGATAACAATCGATAGAAAGAGCGTAATGGCATTGGTTAAATCCCTCACCCCATGCACCTGATAAGCTGTCCAGCCAACAAAGACGCTGGCCAAAGCTCCGCAGCCATGCAAAAGAGCGATCATCTGGGGCATTTGGGTCATGGCCGCTTTGAAAGCAACCAAGGCCCCTAAGCTGGCACCAATAATAATTCCGATGAGGATCCATTGAAAGCTGATGATGTGCCCGCTGCAGAGTGTCGCAAGAACGGCTAAAAACATTCCTAAGCTAGACAGCATGTTTCCGCGCCGGGCGCTGACAGGGGATCCTAAAAATTTTAACCCGAAAGCAAACAAGACGGAGCTGATGATATAAACAAAATTCATGAAAAATTCATTATTCATTTTAAGATTTCTTCTTAAACATTTTAAGCATGCGTTCGGTGACCAGATAGCCGCCGACCACGTTAAAAGCAGCCAAAGCCACGGCTGACGTTCCCAGGATAATAGTCAAGGGGCTGTTAGCTTCTGCTCCCGCGGCAATCAAGGCGCCGATAATAATAATGCCGCAAATCGCGTTGGCTTCAGACATTAAAGGCGTATGCAATAGCGGCGGTACGCGAGAAATAAGTGCGAATCCTAAAAACACCGATAGCGCTAAGATAAACAATAAATAAATAAGCTCCATTTAGATCTCCTTAGCTTTTCTTCACCATCTCGTTAACAATCTGCCCCTGGTGAGTAATGAGGGCGGCTTTGATAATCTCATCTTCAAGATTGATTTTAAAAGCTTGTGTTTCTTTATCCCAGTATTCTTCAAGTAAATTGTGCAAATTGGCGGAATACACTTGGGATGCATGGACCGCGACCCGGCCGGGAAGATTTCCCAGCCCCAAGATACGCACGCCATTGGAAGTCACAACTTCTTCATTGAGCTTGGAGCCTTCCACATTGCCGCCGGATTCAACGGCCATATCCACAATGATGGTCCCGGGCCTCATTTGGGCGAGCATGTCCTTGGTCAAAAGTACGGGTGCTTTACGCCCAAACAATTGGGCAGTAGTAATGACTACATCTGACAGGGCACATACACGGGCCATGCCTTGACGCTGTTTCTCTAATTGTTCAGGAGTTAAAGCTTTGGCATAGCCTTGAACCGTTTGGCCTGTTTCACCTAAATCAATTTCAACAAATTTAGCGCCCAGGGATTGCACTTGTTCTTTGACCACCGCGCGGGTATCAAAAGCTTCGACACGGGCCCCTAAACGTTTGGCGGTGGCAATGGCCTGTAAACCAGCCACACCGGCACCGATAATAAAGACACGGGCAGGGGTAATAGTGCCTGCCGGCGTCATGAGCATGGGAAATATTTTAGGCAGGCGCTCAGCAGCTAAGATAACTGTCACATAGCCGGCCAAATTCGCCTGAGAGCTTAAGGCGTCCATTTTCTGGGCACGGGTGGTGCGTGGGACCATTTCCATGCTAAAAGCGCTGATTTGATTTTGAGCTAAAGCCTGCACCAATGCCTTTTCATTGAAAGGGTCAAGGAAGCTGATATGAATACTACCTTTTTTCAAAAGGCTAATTTCTTCCACAGGAGGTTTACGCAGGCGAAGGATGATATCAGCAGAAGATAAGAGCGATTGGCGGTTACTTTCAGCCGAAGCACCGGCTTTTTTATATTCTTCATCAGAAATGCCGATGGAAGCCCCCAAACCTGTTTCTATAATAACCCGGGCGCCTTTTTTGACCAAACGGTCTACGGAAGAAGGGATAAAAGCGACCCGTTGTTCACCGGGATGAGTTTCTTTTGGAATTCCTATAATCATGGGCTCATTTTGAGCCAATCAGTCTTATAAGTCAATTGCTTTTCCCCTCTTTTTCATAAAGAGCGGTTAGGGGAGTTTTTCTATTGTATTTTCCTTGTTT
>Ga0209824_10001067_pt1 | contig 16158 bp, 16 predicted proteins | sample VDWuncwatermetaG_FD_184124 | JGI IMG/M metagenome (GOLD analysis project Ga0209824, IMG submission 184124) | Wastewater microbial communities from Netherlands to study Microbial Dark Matter (Phase II) - VDW unchlorinated drinking water (SPAdes)... ... | reverse complement strand
ATATATAACATAAAAGCTGATTGCTGTCAAGAGATGAAAAATCAGGGAACCAACGGTGTGTTGAGATACTCGGGGATTTTTTTTTCAATGATGGTGTAAAAATTCCTCAGGTGCATCCTGAACAATCGGTCAAAATCGCCTGTTGGGTCCTCTCCGTACCACCAGAACCAATCACTGCCTTCAGCGATATGCATTTGTTTTACCGCTAATTCCAAATTCACCCTTGACCTTTGACCCTTGACCTCTTCGAGTTCCTTCCTGGCAAGTGCCAGCCACTCCCAGGCTTTATTTTTATAGGGGCTGCCGATCCACTTGGAAAATTCCGCGTATATCCAGGAACCCGCGGCAAGGTGCTTGATATTTTTTTTAGGCTGATGCTCCGATAAATATTCGCTTATTGTAACGGCCTTAACAAACTTTGAATTTGAAATCTCTTCGTAAAGCAATTCCAGGAAATTGTGGCCGTCGGATTCATAATATTCCCAGGCATTCTCCCCGTCCATGGCCACGGTAACCAACGTCTCTCGGCCGCGCATAGCCTTATTGATCTGCTGCAGGTGATGCATAAAATCATCCACCGCGCGCTTGGCCTCCCAACCCTGATAAGTAAAGCCGATAAGGTCAGATAGGTTGCGGTCGCGAAAAACGATGTTCAGGCCTCCCTCCTGCCTCTCTAAAAGATGCGGATGGTATAAAAGTTTCGCGTCGCGCGGCACCTTGCCCAGGGACTTAAACAATATCGCCTCATCAGCCACGATCCATTTTATGCCGGAACGGATAATAAAAGGCAGGATGCTTTCACAGACCGATTCTTCCGATGGCCACATGCCCGCGGGTGGCGCGTTGAATTTCGCCTTGTGACAAGCAATCGCTTCTTCAATTTGCAGCGCTACATCCTCAGGATAGCTGAATTTGATTGCCGGAAGGCTGGATGCCGGATTTGCCTCCCTGGCATTGTCTGTAGAGTCCAACAGCGGCAAAATAGGATGATAATAAGGGCTGGTAGTTACTTCTATCTGTTTCTTTTGGATGAATTTATTATAAGCCGGGATTATACCTTGCAATATACATTCTTGTTTGCATAGGACCACCTGCTTGTCTTCTTCGCTAAAATACCTGCCTTTTGCCGCCAGGGCCTTTAATTCGGGCATATCGGACCTGAAACCCGGGTCTATCCAGGCCAGGTTAAACCAGACCTGCAGGTCAAGATAGTCAGCTTGGGTGAATTCAATTTTACGCTGTTTCTTAAAATACAGTTCGTAGTAGCGGGGAATTAGTGCAATAACCTTATCTTTATTAATGCAAAAAAATTTATCATGGATGAATTTTTTGTCCTGTTGGTTCAGGTCTTTGGCCGGCTTGAGTGTAAGCTCCAGGAATTTATCGTGAATATTCCGGCTCGCGTAGTCCTCGATCTGCTCTAAGAGGGACGGCACCAGATTAAAAACAAGCCGCATCTTAGGGAATTTCTCCAGCATCTCTACCATGTCCAAGTAATCTTTTACGGCATGCAGGCGCACCCAGGGCAGGTCTGTCTCCCGGGTGAGGAGATTCTTGTAGTACGGCTGGTGCATGTGGAAAATAACAGCGAGATGAATCATAGTTCCTTAATAAAAAACCCCCGGAGGATTTCTCCTCCGAGGGTTTTTACATTGTGAAAACGCCTTAGAATGTAACCTTCATGGAACCGATCAGCTCGGACGCAGCAGCTCTCTTAGTAGGATCAATAGTCGTTTCGATGTCCGCAGAACGTATTGCCCTTGAAGGCATAAACACGCCACCCAATAACGCGAACTGCACGTCTTCGGTGTAGTCATAGGTTACGGTGAGGTCGTATTCCTGTCCCAGGAACGGGGTTTTGCTCAATGTAAAGCTCCTGGCGTTGCTGACATCCGATGGAGTTCCACGGTAGCCATCCACAAATCTCCTTGAAACCCAATATCCAAAGGCGTCAACCTTAACACCCACATCCTGTACGGGTTTCATTTTTCCGGATAGGCCAACAATGCTCTGGTTGGTGAATCCTAATATCGCGTTGGCGATATGGCCGAAGGTCTGATTTTCAAACATCGGATCCCAGCCCTTGTAGGTGTCTGTTGAGGATCTGTTACCTTTGGCGCCGGAGAGATACACATACGTAGCGCTCACGCTCGGAGCATACTTGGAGATCATGCTAACGTCTTTTAAGTCATAATCTAGCATTGCCTCTAAACCCCAAGCCCTACGGTTTGCGCAATCAGGGAATACAGAGTTATTTACACCGATTCCACCGACTCCATAGGCGTTTACATCATATTTCGGGTTGTAAGTACCAAACTGAAACGCGCTTTGAAAGTCAAGGCTGAGGTTCTTCACTGTTTTATTGGTAACGCGTCCGCCAACCGTGAACACTTTGTCGGCTTCCTGCTTTACGTCGCTATTCCAGAGTGTAGCCGGTACTCCCACTGTATATGTGTGAGTTACAGCCGCGGTTTTAGCGCCGGTTACTTTGGCATAGAAGAAACCTTCGAGGTTGGTATTCTTGTCTAAAGCATACGCGGCATTGACGCCGTAAAGGGTGGTATCGTCGTTTACGGTTACGTCGTTTTCCGCGATTTTGGCATACATCGCATCAATGACCAAAGGATTGTAATCCAGGGTCGCGCGGACAGCGTCAAACGATTTACGCGCGCTCAAGTCGCCTTCTGCCAAAGATGTCCTTCCGCTCCAGATGTTGGTATCCGGATCGCCGATCAACCAATCGTTGCCGAAATGCAGTTCCTGGCGGCCAACGGTCAATGTCAGAGGTGAATAAAGGAACTCTTTCAATGTCACGTAAGCCAGGTCCAGGTCAACCATTGTCTCGTGATTGATGTTGTTTCCACCAATGCCGAGGCTGATGTTCCTGTTGGCCCAATACGCGGTTGTGGAATCGCCGTTCCAGTTTCTTTCGTTCAATAACCGGACTGTTGCACCAACATTATCCGTAAGGTCGGCGTCCACACGCACTCTGGTGATGGTTAACCAATCTCTTTCCTTGTCATCATAATTCTGATAAGTAGCATGGTGCATATTTCCGGAAGGAGTTTTGGTCAGATCAAAGTTGTTACGCACGACTCCGGTTGCGGTGATATCACCGCTTACCTTGACGTTCTGTACGCTTGCGAAGGCTGAGCAAGTAACGCCCAGGATCATCGCCAGCACCAGAACAAAAATTAAACGTTTACCCATTTTGTTTAACCTCCTGTAAGAAAGTATGTATGATATGTTTAACTAGGATCAAATAAAATTTCCTAGAGAATTACCTATATAGTATATCACCGGATCTTGGCTGACTTCGGGCAATTTAAGTCTTCACCTCCTTCTCGCCTGACATTAAAGTCATGTCCAGTGGTATAACCTAGTTGTCATTTTTTTAGCATATAAGCGTATACTTGTCAAGTATTTTTTTATTTACTGGTTCTTTTGACCAATCCCTGCGGCTTGGGGCCGATGGAAGCGACAATATCAACACTGTTGCCGTTTGCCATAATGGAAACAATACAGGTCTCATTGTCGCGGTCAAAATTCATCAGCCGGTCGCCGTATTCCACCACGTTTAAGAGCGTCCAGGTATACAGCGGCATCTGCTCCTTATAGAAGCTCACCACCTGGTCCGGTTCGGCCTTGCCGTGGTATTTCAACACCCCTACGCGCATGCCGGCGCTTTCAAAGGTATAAGAATTTTTCTCCATAAATTTAAAATTTGCCGGGACAGGCACATCGCTGAATTTCTGCATTATCGCCGGCTCCAGCATTACCGCTTTTTTCAGGTCCTGGCTGTCTTTTGCCTTAACCCCGGCGCAGCCTGCTGCCAGAAAAGAAGAAACTATTAAGACGGCAAAACAAAATTTTCTATGTTTCATAGCGCCTCCCTTTTTCGTCGTTCGTATTTCGTCGTTCGTTGGTTGTATCTGTAGGGGCGGGTTTCAAACCCGCCCCTACGCCTATTTACCTTTTATAAACTCAGCTGTATCTCTATAAACTTTCTCTATCTGCTTACGGCTCAAACCCGCGCTGCGGGAAAACCTGATGGTCGCCTCCTGGCTAATGATGTCTTCGGGCAAATGGCTGTCGTGGTCGAGGATCAATTTAGCCCCCGCTTTTAAGGCGGCCTTGACCACATAACGGTTAGCCAGGCAATGCCCCTTGCGCGTGGTCACCTCCAGGAAGATCCCTTTTTTGGCCGCTAATTTGGCGTCGGCATCGGAGATCTTTCCCGGATGCGCCAGGATGTCAATGTCTGCCTCGAGCGCGGCGCGGTTAGTGCCGGCTACCACCGGCTCAACCGGAGTCTGGCCGTGCGCGACAACGATTTTAATTCCGTTCGCCCGCGCGTATCGCGCCAGCGGTTTGAATTGTTCAGGTTGTAAATGGGTTAATTCTACTCCGGGCAGGACAATGATACCGCTATTGCGCGGCCAGCGTTTGCAAAATTCCACTATTTGAGCCGAGACCACTTTGATATTGCTGTAGTCAACGTGATCGGTGACCGCAATCACTTTATATCCGGCGGCCAAATAGCGCACCGCGATCTCCGAAGGCAGCAACACCCCGTCGCTTAATAATGAGTGGCAATGGAGGTTATACATGTAATTAGTTTCGATATTGTCGTTCGTCGTTGGTCGTTCGTCTTTCGTTAGTCTACGAACGACGAAAAACGGACGACGAAAGACAATGCATATTAGATGGTAATAAATGCCCCTGGGAGGAATTGAACCTCCACACATGGCTTAGGAAGCCACTGCTCTATCCATTTGAGCTACAGGGGCGTAGTTGATAATCGGGCGCGCTATTGTCGTTCGTTTTTCGTCTTCCGTCGTTCGTCTTCCGTATTCCGTAACAGGTTTTACGGACGACGAAATACGGACGACGAACGACAAGATCAGTATTTTAACAGCGAATAGACCGGATAATCTTTCAGCTTATCCTTACCCTTGAGCCCGGTGAGTTCTATGGCAAAGGCGATACCGGCGACTTTGCCCCCCTGCTGATTCACTAATTCAGTAACCGCCTTTACCGTGCCGCCGGTGGCCAAAAGGTCATCCACGATCAATATTCTCTCACCCGGCTTTATAGCGTCATTGTGCATTTCAAGAGTGTCTGTGCCGTATTCCAATTGATAGGTCGCGGCATTCGTCTTCCAGGGAAGCTTGCCTTTTTTGCGCACCGGGATAAAACCTGCGCCCAGCTTATGCGCCAGCGCGCCCCCGAAAATAAACCCCCTTGCCTCTACCGCCACCACACTATCTATTTTTTTATCTTTAAACTCTTCCGCCAGCGCGTCAACGGTTTGCGCAAACGCCGCCTTATTGTTTAAAAGTGTGGTGATATCATAAAACAATATCCCGGGCTTGGGAAAATCCGGGATATTCCTGATCACTTTTTTGAGGTCCAATTTTTCGCAGCAACTCATAATTCCTCCTGCCGTTGTTTTATATATGACCTGATCTTTCTTAAGGCGCTCTCTTCTATCTGGCGCACTCTTTCGCGCGAGACTTTCAATTTTTTGGCGATCTGCGCCAGGGTCTGGACCTTGGCGTCCAGCAGGCCGAAACGCGCCTCAAGGATCTTTCTTTCCCTGTCGGACATATATCCCAAAAGGTCCTTTATCCTTTCCTTGTCCAGCATATGCTCAATGCCGGCGTCAGGCGCCTTCATGTGCTGGTCCTCGATGAGGTCGGAGACCTGCGTATCGCCTTCGTCGCCTACAGGCGCGTCCAGCGACGAGATCTTGCTGGAGAGCCAGAAATTGATCTGCTCCTGTTTGTCCGGGGCAAGATCCAGGCGCTTGGCGATCTCTGTATCGTTGGGCACGCGTTTTAATTTCTGGGAAAGGCGTTCCTTTTCTTTTTTCCATTTAGAGAGCAGCTCATTCATATACACCGGCATGCGGATGAGCTTACCCTGTTCGGATATGGAACGGCTGATACTCTGCCTGATCCACCAGGCGGCGTAAGTGGAAAAACGGAATCCTCTGCGCGGATCAAATTTGTCCACCGCCTTCATCAACCCGATGTTGCCTTCCTCAATAAGGTCAAGCAGAGGAATACCCAGGTACATATAGCGCTTGGCAATATTGACCACCAGGCGCAGATTGGCGCGGATCATATCTTTGCGCGCGAGTTCCGCCTTCTTGCCGGTTTTCTCGATTTTCTTGGCCAGGTCAATTTCCTGCTGGGCCGTGAGCAGCGGGATGATGCGAATTTCCTTGAGATACTGTTTTAGGGATTCCATATGACCTCTTATACGCTATTTTCCGTAGGACGTTCGCTCACTGCGTTCGCTCGGACGTCCACTCGCTGACGCTCGTTAGGACGTAGGATGTAAGTTCAAATGATAAAAAACATAGATTTTGAATTTGGTTTTACGTCCCACGTCCTCACGTCCAAGTGAGCGAAGCGAACGGACGTCCTACGGAACGTATCGTTCTTTTTATTTTTTCTTCTCCGCCAGCGCAGCTTGTGCCGCGGCTAGTTTGGCGATCGGCACGCGAAACGGCGAACAACTCACATAATTCATACCCACGCGATGGCAGAACTCCACCGAGCGCGGGTCTCCGCCATGCTCGCCGCAGATGCCCACTTCCAGGCCCGGACGGCCCTTTCTGCCGCGCTGAATGCCCATCTTGATCAACTCACCGATACCTTCCTGGTCGATGGTTTGGAACGGGTCATCCGCCAGGATACCTTTTTTGATATACTCCGGCACAAACCCGCCGATGTCATCGCGCGAAAAACCGAAGCCCATCTGGGTCAGGTCATTGGTGCCAAAGGAGAAGAACTCCGCCACCTGCGCCAGTTTGTCGGCGACAATGCAGGCGCGCGGGATCTCGATCATCGTGCCGAACATGTGCTTGATCTTTTTCAAATTATATTGCGCCAAAACTTCGGCGTATATTTTTTTGGCAATGGCCAGCTGGTCATTCAACTCCTTAACATCGCAGACCACCGGGACCATTATCTCCGGATAAGGATGCAAGCCTCCCTTGATCAATTCCGCGGCCGCGTCAAATACAGCGCGGATCTGCATCTGGCTGACTTCCGGATAAGTTACACCCAAACGCACGCCGCGATGGCCCATCATCGGGTTGGACTCATGCAGGGCCTTGGCGCGATTGTCCAACTCTTCCATACTGATATTGAGGTCCTTGGCTAATTCCTCCAGCTTTGCCTTCTCGCGCGGCACAAATTCATGCAGCGGCGGATCCAGCAAACGGATGACTACGGGAAATCCATCCATTGCCTCAAGCGTTCCTTTAATATCTTTTTTCACAAAGGGGAACAATTCATCAAGCGCTATTTTGCGCTCTTCGGTTGTCTTGGAAACGATCATCTTGCGCAAAAGGAACAGCGCCTGATCCGAGCCTTTTCCGTAAAACATATGCTCGGTGCGGAACAGGCCGATGCCTTCGGCGCCAAAATGCCGCGCCTTCTTTGCGTCTTCCGGCGTATCCGCGTTGGTACGGATGCCCAATTTTTTTATACTGCCGCAGATCTTCAGGAAATCCAAAAGGGCCATATTTTCTTCAGTGGCATCGATCATCAAGAGCTTGCCTTCATAGACATTACCCTTGGTGCCGTTTAAAGTTACCCAATCGCCTTCCTTAAGCACTTTGCCGTCTACGTGCAGTTCTTTTAAGGCAAATTCCACATGCAGCTGGCTGCAGCCGACAATACAACACTTGCCCCAGCCGCGGGCAACCAGCGCCGCGTGGCTAGTCATACCGCCGCGGGCAGTCAAAATCGCCTCTGCCGCGCGCATACCTTCCACGTCTTCGGGATTAGTCTCTTCACGCACCAGAATTACTTTTTTGCCCTGCTTCACCCAATTGACCGCGTCAGCCGCGGAGAAGACAATCTGTCCGCTTGCGCCACCCGGCCCCGCAGGCAAGCCTTTAGCTATCGCCCTGTGCCCTAGCTCGGCCTTAGGATCGATGATCGGATGCAGCAGCTCATCCAGCTGTGCCGGAGTCACCCGCTTGACCGCTGTGGCCTTATCAATCAATTTCTCCTTCAACATCTCCATGGCCATGCGCACCGCGGCCGGGCCATTGCGTTTGCCCACGCGGCACTGCAACATAAAGAGCCGGCCTTTTTCAATGGTAAACTCAATGTCCTGCATATCGTGGTAATGCTTCTCCAGGCGATTCTGGATATCAAACAATTCCTTATAAATAGGCGGCATTGTTTTATCCAATGCCTGTAATTCCTTATTGTGTTCGGATTTGGAATATTCGTTGATCGGCGCCGGAGTACGGATGCCCGCGACCACGTCTTCGCCCTGGGCGTTGATCAAATATTCGCCGTAGAATTTATTTTCGCCGTTGCCCGGATTGCGGGTAAAGGCAACGCCGGTTGCGGAATCATTGCCCATGTTGCCAAAGACCATAGTTTGGACAGTGACTGCCGTGCCCCATTCATCGGGAATGCCTTCAATGCGGCGGTAGCTGATCGCGCGTTTGCCGTTCCATGAAGAAAATACCGCTCCAATTCCGCCCCATAACTGCGCCTGCGGCTCGTCCGGGAATTCCTTACCCAGGACTTCCTTGATCTTTTCTTTGAACATAGCGCAGAGTTTCTTTAAATCGCCGACCTTAAGATCGGTATCAGCGGCACAGCCCTTTTCTTTTTTTATTGCCGCCATGATTTTTTCTAATTGCTTACGGATGCCTTCTTCGTCTTTGGGCTCTACGCCTGCGGCCTTTTCCATGACCACGTCGGAATACATCATGATGAGGCGCCGATAAGCGTCATAAACAAAGCGCTCGTTGCCGCCGCTTTGCTTGACCAGGCCGGGAATGGTCTTCTCGGTCAGGCCGACGTTTAAAACCGTTTCCATCATTCCGGGCATAGACTTGCGCGCGCCCGAACGCACCGATACTAAAAGGGGATTTTCCGCGTCGCCGAATTTCCTGCCCATCAACACTTCTATCTTTGCCAGGGCCTTGGCCGCCTCTTCCTTCAACCCCTTGGGATAAACACCGAACGCTCCCGTAGGGGCGGGTTTCAAACCCGCCCCTACATGGCGGTAATAATAAGTACAAACTTCCGTAGTAATAGTAAATCCCGGAGGCACAGGAAGTTTCAATTCCTTGTTCCCTGCCATTTCCGCAAGGTTGGCGCCTTTTCCGCCCAGGAGATTCTTCATGCTCTCGTTGCCATCCGCCGCACCACCCCCGAAACTGTAAACATATTTCTTTGCCATTGCTCTTGTAACCCTCCTCTTTGTATCGTTGATGTCACATGTTTCCGTGGGACGTCCGTTCGCTTCGCTCACTTGGACGTAAGGACGTGGGACGTTTTTGAATTTACGTCCTACGTCCTAACGAGCGTCAGCGAGTGGACGTCCGAGCGAACGCAGTGAGCGAACATCCTACGGAACATGTCACATTAATTTTTGCCACAGGTATTCTTTTACCTTATCAACACTAATCCGTTCTTGAAGCATGGAATCGCGGTCGCGCACAGTTACCTGTTTATCCTCCAGCGACTGCATATCCACGGTCAGGCAATACAATGTACCCACCTCATCCTGCCGCCGGTACAGTTTACCGATAGCGCCGGTGTCATCATATACCGTAATAAAACTTTTCTTCAGGTCCGCGGCGAGCCTTTTCGCCATTTCCACGATCTCCGGCCGGTTGCGCAATAAGGGCAGCACCGCCACTTTTGTCGGCGCCAGATCCTTGTTGAGTTTTAAGACAACGCGGATATCTTCCCTGACTTTTTCCTCATTGTAGGCATCGGTCAAAAACGCCAAAACGCTGCGGTCCACCCCACCCGAAGGCTCAATAATATACGGATAAAATTTTTCCTTTGTCGCCTCGTCAAAAAATTTCAGTTCCTTGCCGCTGGCCTCGGAATGCCGGCGCAAATCAAAATCCGTGCGGTTAGCGATCCCCTCCAACTCCGACCATCCAAAAGGAAAATTGTATTCTATATCCGTACAGGCAAGAGCGTAGTGGGCGAGCTCGTCTTTAGCGTGCGGCCGCTTCCTAAGGTTATCCGGCTTCATCCCGAGATTAAGATACCATTGATAACGGCTGGCGATCCAATCATTGAGCGCGTTGACTGCCTCCTCCGGCCGGACAAAATATTCTATCTCCATCTGTTCAAATTCGCAAGTACGGAAAGTAAAATTACCGGGAGTGATCTCATTGCGGAAGGCCTTGCCGATCTGGGCCATGCCAAAAGGCAGCTTGGGATGCCGGCTGTCCATGATATTCAGGAAATTCACAAACATTCCCTGCGCTGTTTCAGGCCGCAGATAAACCAGGTTAGCCGCTTCCTCGATCGGCCCCTGGTGCGTTTTAAACATCAGATTAAACGGCCGCGACTCGGTCAGCTCTCCGCCGCATTCCGGGCATTTTTTCTTATCCGCGAGGTCGGCAGTCTTGAATCTTTTTTTGCATTGGCGACAGTCGCTTTTTAAATCATAAAAATTTTCCACGTGGCCGGAGGCCTCCCAGGTCTTGGGATGCATGAGGATAGCCGCGTCTATGCCGTAAACATCATTGCGCTCATAGACATTGGCCTTCCACCAGGCGCGCTTTAAATTATTTTTCAGCTCCACGCCGTATGGCCCGTAGTCCCAGGTATTCGCCTGTCCGCCGTAAATGTCGGACGACTGAAAAATAAATCCCCTGCGTTTGCACAGGGAAACCACTTTCTCCATCAAATTCTTATCCATAGTCTTTTATTTTTATCGCACTTTCACTAAAAAGTCAAGAACAAAATGGAAAAAGAAAAAAGTCGCTGTCCCCTTTTTCGAGAACTATTCTCCTTGACTCTCTCTAGTGGCTATGGTATACATAGTATATTGTTAATAACTATATAAACCCCTTTAAAAAGTCCCACCACCATGAAAAAATTCATCCTCACCTCCGTCCTCTGCGCAGGCCTGCTATTTTCCGCGGCAACTCCCTGCTACGCGTCCACCAACTCTCTGCAAACACTATTAACCAGGTTGTTCAGTATTTTTTGTAAAAAACCTGTACCACCTCCACCAGTGTCGATTTCGTCATCCACTACCTTGAAACCCACTGCCAACTATATGACGGATTACGGAATAATTACCCCAAAGGATAATAACTATTTCTGGCGCACGGAAGGCCGTTATGACACGCCAAGTTATTTTGTGGAATTTGACAGCGCCAAAGTAAACAAAAACCAACCGTTATATTTAACCACAAAATGGTCGTATGAAGGTACGGCTGTGTCGTCTATGACCCAGACGCAAGTAGTTTCTACTCTTTCGTCCAACAAAAATATGCTCGGTACCTGGGTCTCACCGTCCAGCGCCAACTGGACCCCGGAACCCTGGGATGGCGAACTTTACCACTGGAGCGTGACCGCGACCTGGTCCAACGCGCAGACAGTAACCTGGACAAACCTACTGCCAAAATGGGGCAATCTCGGAATGGCAATAAGCCGACTTTTTACTCCCACAAACCAACTCACAACCGTGGGCGGCGTGGGCACCAGCACCATGAGTTTCACTACCAACCCCGAACCAATCAGCTCAATCCTCTTTCTCTGCGGCGGCGCGCTCCTGGCCTCCCGCCTGCGCAAAAAACGCAAATAACCCCCGCTCCAACCACGAACAACACCGCGCTCACCGGCTCCGGAGTCACCGTTGTCACGCTCAAATACGGCCGATACTCCGCATTGGCGTATTCAGAACTATAGAATCTAGCAAACAACTCCCCGGTTTTACCATCCAAATTGTTCTCCAGCGCCAAGCCATAATTGGGCCCGTTCGCCCACACAGATACCATATCCTCTAATCCGCTCCACTGCCGCCACAAATTATTCCCGCTATCCAAGTATAACGACCCACTATTCCCTAAAACATCATAGGCCGGCTTGGAATTCCAGGTAATTGAGGCCTCATCCCACGGCGCCAATAGCGTATGCGCGTTCACCGCGTCCCCCGGCGAATAATTATACTGGTATTGATACAGAAACAACGACGCCGCGCAAATTTCCTGGCCTTGCAGAGCCGCCAGATCCGCGTCACTAAACTTTAGATACACTTCCGCCAGGCCGGTGCGGTCATTTAGGCTCAAGTAAGTATTATTGCCGTAATTCGCGCCGGCATTCGCCTCATTCACCCAGGCATCCTGGCTTAGCGCAAACTTAAACTCCTCTTCCGCCCCCGCCCCGCGCGCCTGTAATACAATAAACATCGCCAACATCACCAAATATCTCATCTCTCACCTCCTACCTCAATAGACGCGCCAGGAGGTGAAATCTAACAAAAATATTTCATCTTTCAACTGGTCACACGTTGTGACCAGTACAATTTGAGGTGCCAAATTGGCACCTCAAATCTACAACTTCTTGCACTGTAGACTGATACAAACTTGAAGTCGCAAATTGCGACCTTAAACAAAAAAAAGGACACTCCCCTTTCGGAAAGTGCCCCCCGCCAAACCGCATCACTTAAACTACGGGCTCCTTAAACAGCTTTATACATACGCTATTTTTAATCTCTTATTGAATGCCCGTGCAATTTTTATCAAAGTAGCCAGGCTGTATCTATTATAATGCCCGCTTTCGTATCGCGCTATAGCGGTCCTGCTTGTAGAAACTTTCTTAGCCAGTTCCGATTGGCTCATCTTTGCCCTATGCCTTAACTTTGCTATTTGCTCCGCTATGTTCATCTCGGTAGCTACTTCATCATATATAGCTTTAAACTCGGGATTTTTCATCTTCCTGTCAAACAATGATTTTTTCATATTAATACACCCCCCCCATTATTAAAAGTACATTTCTCTGATTTGTATCGCTTTTTCAAGTTCATTACGATCAAGTTTTTGCTTTTTCTTAGTATAAGCCGAAGTTATTATAATATTTTTACCCGTAAAGAAAAAACAAAAAAATCTTTCGTCTCTGGGCTTAAAACAATATATTTTATTTTTTTTATCTTCAATACGAAACTTCCTTTCATCATAGATCTTACCGATATCAGCTATGGTTTTAGCCAGATACAGCAAGCTTGCCTGCGTGACATCATCGCAATTTTCAAAATAATCATACACATTTGATGAATTCTTTGTTTCAGCGTGAAAATATACCGCATAGTATTCACCCTTATAAACTAAAAAATTCTGATAATAGTCTAACATAGGAACCTCACTGGTTCCGTAATAAATGTATCATATTTGATACATAATGTCAAGATTAAAACCGATATTCTTTTCTCGCCCATGGCGCACCCTCCGTTTTTGTAGGGACAGTACATTGTGCTGTCCGCCTTTGTAGGGGCGGGTTTCAAACCCGCCCCTACATTAATTGACGCGCCAGGAGGTGAAATCTAACAAAAATATTTGATTTACCAAACAGGTATCACATTTCGTGATACCATCTTGAGGTCACAATACGTGACCTCAAGATTACAACTCCTTTATTCTCAGCACGATCGTTTAAGGTCGCAAATTGTGACCTTAAACAAAAAAAGGGCACTCCCCTTTCGGAAAGTATCCCCTAAAGTGTCCCCTTTTGAAAATCTCTACTTCTTCTTCCTGATCCTCCGCGCCGCAAGCAGCCCCCCGCCGAGCAAGAACAATAACGAACTCACCGGCTCGGGATTAACGTAGGTGGTTGGCTTATAAGCGCCATAAATAGTGGCTTCGTTTATCTGAAAATTCGAGAAATAAGCCTGATCGGCGGAATATACGCCGCCGCCGTTGGACGTCCCCTGAAAATATATCTGCGCTGTCGGCAGAAAATATGCCGGCATTTTTCCCCAGGCGTCATTCAGATTAAAAGTTTTGGAATATGCCCCGGTGCTTAAGGTCAAATTTCTGTTGGCGCTGGTGTAGTTGGCGTACAGCGTGCCATCAACAACGCTGCGCGGGGTCAGTTCAAAATTCGCAGTGCCAAACTTGGACCAGGCGGTTGCGTACTCCGGGCTGCTGGAGAGATTAGCAACGCCCAGCGTATAAGACGTGGCGCCGTATTTCTGCGATTGCCAAGGTAGATAAAATTCAAGCGCCAGGCCAGATAAAATTTCACTGCCGGTATGGTCGTAATGATAATCCACCTGCACAGAAAAATTGTTTTTCAGGTTGAGCCCCCATTGGCTGTTATAATACGCTCCCCCTGTGCCGGTGGCAGTGGCCCCAAGGTTATCCCCGTTTTCAGCCATGGATACGCCGCCGTTGGCCCCGGAGGCCCACCACGACGGATCCATCCACCACTGATCCCCGCTGCCGTCAAAAAAATTGGCGCGCGCCAAAGACGGAACAGATAAAACCATCGCCAGCATTATTCCCACTATTATTTTTTTCATTCAGATCCCTTTCGCATAGATGCCGTTCAAACTGTAATTTTTTTCTTCCTCAACTTACGCGCCGCAAGCAGCCCGCCACCCAGCAAAAACAACACCGCGCTCACCGGCTCCGGGTTAACGGCAATAGCTTCTACGCCTCCAATATGCCATCCGGAATAAGCGCCGCCCAGATCCCATTCCGAGCCAACAAGTGAAACCGGATAGTAAGCAAGTTGACTTGCATGATCATCCGAATCAGTCACATAAATACCCTGATAAGCGCTGCCCAAATATTCATATCCCCAAACAGTAAGAGCATGGCCATTTTCACCCGCATAAACTGCCGATGTTACGCCATAACCCGCATGAAGGTATTCATCTATTTTTGACATTGCATTCGCTGGCGCCCAATTCTCATGATAATAATCAGAGAAATTATATCCCGGCCAATAATTTCCTCCTCCGGAAACATCAACGCGCGACCACTCACTACCATATGGATATCCGGGTGGATATGCCGTTAAACCACCAATTCCAACCAACATGCATCAAACTGCCTTGATTGGTCCAATGGTCCACAAAATTTGTGAATATTTTATCCTCATTGTCAAATTGAGACGTGCCCCAGCTGCCCCAGGCAAGTATATTTGAAGCAGCTGCCGCCCAGCACATATATTTATCTTGCCCATCCCAGTTTTTGTCGGCATCATACCACGTACTATAGCCAAAATACGAAGCAAAAACAGGCCCGGTAATCCCCAGAATTCCTATGCTCAAAATAATAATTGCTATAATCTTATATATTCTCTTCATCGTTCCCTAAACACTTATTAAATACCTTTCAAAAGTATTACACTAACTAAATATTATCTTATTTTAAAACCCATTTGTCAAGCAAAAGGGGATAATAACAATTAGGGACAGCGACCTATTTTTCCGTAGCAACTCCCACCAACAGAAGGGGACATTTTCCGTCAAAGCGAGCTTTATTAGCCGCGCCAGGAAAGTGCCCCCTTTCACACATTCTTATGCTATACTATATCCATGCTCAATTACCTCATCCTAGCCATCACCGCCCTGCTCTATTCGCCCATCTTCTACCAGCTTTATCTCGGCCGCTGGGAAATGATCGACTACACCCACGCCTATTATATCCTGCCTATTTCCCTCTGGCTCGCCTGGCGCAAACGCGCCGAACTTTCAAAATTAGGGACAGCCACCTATTTTTCCCTATTTGCACTCCTCCTTGGCCTCCTCCTCTTCATCTTCGGCTGGCGCTGGGACTATTTATTCATATCCACCTTCTCGCTTATCCCCGTCCTATTCGGCCTCACCGGCCTTCTCTACGGCGGCCAGGCGGTCAAAGCACTCACCTTCCCCATACTCTATCTTCTCTTTCTCGTGCCACCGCCCATGGGCATCCTGGACGCGGTTACCCTGCCAATGCGCCACATGATCTCCGTGCTCACCGAAATCATCCTGAAATTTTTCCATTATCCGATCAGCCGCGAAGGGCTTTTATTATCCATCGGCGGCCACCAGCTTTATATGGGCGAGCCTTGCAGCGGTTTCCGCTCGCTCGTCACCATGCTTGCCCTCGGCCTGCTCTACGTTTATCTGATCAAAAACTCCATGGGGAAAAAACTCATCCTGGCCGCCGCCATTGTTCCGCTGGCCCTGCTCGGCAACCTCATCCGGGTGATCACCCTCTGCCTAGTCACATTTTATTTTGGCGCGGCCGTGGCGCAGGGTTTTTTCCATTATTTCAGCGGCGCGGTCATATTTGTAATAATGCTCCTCGGCCTGCTCGGCCTCGAGTCAGTTCTACATAAGGAAAAGGTTTTGTAGGGACAGGTTTCAAAA
>Ga0209824_10001066_pt1 | contig 16164 bp, 14 predicted proteins | sample VDWuncwatermetaG_FD_184124 | JGI IMG/M metagenome (GOLD analysis project Ga0209824, IMG submission 184124) | Wastewater microbial communities from Netherlands to study Microbial Dark Matter (Phase II) - VDW unchlorinated drinking water (SPAdes)... ... | reverse complement strand
TCCGAAGGCCGCAGCGCCGCGCGCGAACGCGCTGCGCGCGGCGCTGCGGCCTTCGGACGTGGCGCGGTCCGCGGCATCGCCGCATTCTACGCAGCGGGCCCCTTCACATCGGTCGCGGGGCGCTAGCATCTCCGCTCTCATGGAATTCGGCTTCACGCTCAAGCCCGACCACTCGCTCGAGCGGATCATCTCGCTCACGAAGCTCGCCGAGCGGAATGGCTTCGCATACGGCTGGGTGTTCGACAGCCATGTCCTGTGGAAGGAGCCGTACCCGCTGCTGACGCTCATGGCGCAGAACAGCGAGCGGCTGCGGCTCGGGACGTGCGTGACGAATCCCGCGACGCGCGAGCCGAGCGTCACCGCGAGCACTCTCGCGGTGCTGCAGATCCTCTCGCAGGGGCGCATGGATCTCGGCATCGGCCGCGGAGACTCCGCGCGTCGTGTCCTCGGGAAGCGGCCGACGACGCTGGCGGACCTGGAAGAGGCGACGCGCGTCATCAAGGAGCTCTGCGAGGGCCGCGCGATCGAGTACGAGGGGACGACCCTGCGGCTCGACTGGGCTGGCCCGTACGCGCTACCAGTCTGGATCGCGGGCTACGGGCCAAAAGCGCTGGCGCTCACCGGGCGCGTCGCCGACGGCGCGATCATCCAGATCGCCGACCCGAGCCTGGTCGCGTGGTGCGTCGGCCTGCTGCGCGACGGCGCGATCAAGGCCGGACGCGACCCGAGCGCGATCCGCATCATGTCCGCCGCGCCCGCCCACGTCGGCACGCGCGCCGAAGTTCGCGAGCGCGTGCGCTGGTTCCCCGCGCTCGTGAGCAACCACGTCGTCGATCTCGTGCGGCGCTACGGCGAGCAGGGCCTGCCCGCCGACCTCACCGCGTACGTGCGCGGCCGTCCGGGCTACGACTACAAGCACCACGCCGAGTCGGGGTCGTCGAACGCCGCGTTCGTCGACGACGAGTCGGTCGATCGCTTCTGCGTCATCGGCGACGTGGATGAGCACATCGCGAAGCTCCGCGCGCTCGCCGCGGCGGGGGTGAGCCAGTTCAACATCTACCTCATGAGCGGCGATGAGGAGCGCGTCCTCGAGCTCTACGGCCGCGAGATCATCCCCCACGTCCAGGATCTGCAGCCAGCCGCGATCGCGTAGCGCCGACCGAGCGAGGCCGCCCCCGGTGCGCCGGCTCTAGCCGATCGGAGTGAGCCAGACCTCCCTATCACGCAGCTCATCCTCGCGGGGATGGTCTTGGAGAAGACGAGCAAGAGCGTCGCGCAATCGTCCCGTGCCGGATCGCGCCGCGTCGAATGCGCGCGACACGAAGACGACGCCCCATGTCGGCCTGACGGTCGCCACGCGTTCGGCCACCAGAGAACGCAGGCTCCCATAGTCGCGCGTCACGAGCGCGCGTCGTTCGCCGACTGCCCAATCCAGCAGAGCGCCGTCGCTGGATCCCCGCAGCTCGGCCCGCTCCGTCACGGCGATGACATCGTGCTCCAACGCTCGGAGCTGCGCGGCCAGCGCGCGAGGAATGTGCTCGTCGAGGACCAGCCGCATCGAGCTCCGATCACCGTGTCGCGAAGGTCGAACGCGCCCGCCACGCCTCTTCCGCCCGCTCCGCCTCGGTTCGGTCGAGATCGATCTCTCGATCGATCTCGTCTCGATGCGCGCGGTAGTAGTCGACGGCCTGCTCCAGATCCGCCACCGCTACCGCGAGGTAGTCGCTCGCCTCCGCGAGCGACGCGCTTGCGCGCGTGGTCTCGATTGCCTGCGCGACCTGGAGCCGCGGGAAGCGAGCGAACACGGCTCTTCTGCGGCCACCCCTGTCGGCGAACGCGATTGCCGGATACCGCCGCATCCGCAGGCCTTCCTCGAGCAGCTCCTGCGCGAGCGTGCGTGGCGCGACGCGATACCGGGCGGCCTCTTCCCGCAGCGAGCGGATCCCGTCATCCGCCAGGCGAAGGGAGAATGGCCGACGCGCGGCCGATCCGGTCGAGGGCTGCGTGATCGAACGTTTCCGTACCACTGCGTGATACAGAGTATCACAATCGGACTTTCGGTGGTGACCGGGGTCGCGCCAGCAGGACTCGACTACCAGATCGAGGGGCGCTCCTCCGCGGCTCGTCGCATCGCGCTACCGGACGCGCAATCGAACGCCCCATGGAACTCCGGCAGGTTCGAGAGCGGGCCGTTCACGCGATAGCGGCCGGGCGAATGCGGATCGGTCCGCAGCCGCAGCCGCAGCGCCTCGTCGCGCAGGAGGCTCCGCCAGACGCGCGCGTGCCCGAAGAAGAAGCGCTGCTCGGGCGTCTGGCCGTCGCTCGGACCCGGGCGGCCCTTGCGCTCGAGCGCGCGCTGCAGCGCGGCGAACGCGATCTTGAGCCCGCCGAGATCGGCGATGTTCTCGCCGAGCGTGAGCTTGCCATTGATGCGCTCGCCCGGCAGCGGCTCGTAGGCATCGAATTGCGTCACCACGAGGTCGGTCCGCGCGTCGTACGCGCTCCGGTCCTCGGGCTGCCACCAGTTGCGCAGGTTGCCCTGCGGGTCGTACTGGCTGCCCTCGTCGTCGAACCCGTGGCTCACCTCGTGGCCGATGACGACGCCGATCCCGCCGTAGTTCGACGCGTCATCCGCCTGCGCGTCGAAGAACGGAGGCCGCAGGATGCCGGCGGGGAAGACGATCTCGTTGATCGATGGGTTGTAGTACGCGTCGACCGTCGGCGGGGACATGCCCCACTCGGTGCGGTCGATCGGCTGTCCGAGCTTCGCGACGTTGCGCGCGAATTCGAACTCACCGCAGGCGCGCACGTTGCCCAGGTACGAGCCGCGATCGATGCGCAGCGCGCCGTAGTCGCGCCAGCGGTCCGGATAGCCGATCTTCGCGTTGAACGCCTCGAGCTTGCGGAGCGCCTGCTCCTTGGTCGCCGGGCCCATCCACTCGAGCCCGCGGATGCGGTCCGCGAGAGCCGCGCGCAGGTCGTTCACGAGCTCGAGCATTCGCGCCTTCGCCTCGGCCGAGAACACGCGATCGACGTAGATCCGTCCGAGCGCCTCGCCGATGCCGGCGTCGACGACCTCGAGCACGCGCTCCCACCGCGGCTTCTGCTCCTTCTGCCCGGTGAGCGTTCGCCCGTAGAAGTCGAAGTGCGCCGCCTCGAGGGGCGCCGCGAGGAACCGCGCGCTTCCGCGCACCAGATGCCACCGGAGGTAGGTCTTCCATTCGTCGAGCGGGACCTCCGGCACCATCGCCGCGAACGCGCGGAAGAAGTCGGGCTGGCGCGGGTTGATCGCGTCGATCTCGCCCGCCCCGAGGCCGGCGAGGTACGCGTCCCAATCGAAGCCCGCGGCCTTCCCGGCGAAGTCGCGGAGCCGCATGGTGTTCGCGACCTTGTACGGGTCGCGCTGGTCGACGCGGGTCATCGACGCGTTCGCGAGGCGCGTCTCGAGGCGCAGGACGACCTCGGTCGACGCCCGCGCCTCACCGGCGCCCTGGCCGAGCAGCTCGTGCATGCGCGCGACGTGCTCGCGGTACGTCGCGACGAGCCCGCGCGAACGTTCGTCCTGGCGGACGTAGTAGTCGCGATCCGGGAGGCCAAGCCCGCCCTGGTGCAGGTGCAGGCGAGACGTGCTGCTGTCGAACGGATCCGGGAGGATCACCGGCGAGAACCCGCCTCCGGACGGCCCGGGCTCTCCGGGTCGACCCGCGACGGAGTGGCGCTGGAAGGCGGCGATCAGCGCGACGAGGTCCGCTGGCGCGCGCAGCGCGTCGATGCGCGCGAGGTCGGCGCGGAGCGGCCCGAGGCCGGCGTCGTCGATCGCCTTCTGATCGAGTCCGCTCGCGTAGAAGTCGCCGATACGCCGCAGGTCCGATCCCTCGGGTGCGTCGGCGGCCGCCGCTTCATCGAGGATCACGTGGAGCACGTCGCGGTTCCAGTCGCGCACCTCGGCGAAGCTGCCCCTACCGAACTCGTCCGCCGGGATCTCCGCCGTGCGGAGCCACTCCGCGTTCGCGTACGCGAAGAAGTCCTCGCACGCCGACACGCCCGTCTCGGCCGGCACTGCCATCTCGCTACTCCCCCTCCTGCCCGGAGGCGATCGCCTCCTCGAAGCGCGGGCGCACCTGCATCGCGATGCGCCGGATCGTCTCGTGGTCGAATGGCGCCTGCGTGTACAGGATGAAGCCGCGCGCGCCGGCCTTCCAATACTCGAGCAGCCGCTCGACGAGCGCGTCGGCGGTGTGGATCGGATTCGCTTCGAGCACCTCGCGCGTCTTCGCCGCCCGCGCGACCTCCTTCAGGTGATCGTGGACCTCGGCGGCGGAGTCGCGGAGCACGACGTTCGGCCGCACGCTCGTGAGCGGCGTGATGTCCGCCGGATCGCGTCCGACCTCCGCGCAGTGCCGCGCGAGCACGCCGAGCTTGTGCGCGATGACCTCGGGCGTGCCGTGGCCGTGCCAGTAGTCGGCGAAGCGCGCGACGATCCGAAGCGTCTTGCGCTCGCCGCCGCCGCCGATGAGCAGAGGGAGCCGTCGCTGCACCGGCTTCGGCTCGCAGGTCGCGTTCGTGAGCTTCACGTACCTCCCCTTGAAGGTGGCGAAGGGTTGATCGAGCAGCATCCGGATCGCCTCGGCCGATTCCGCCAGACGCGCGAGACGCCCAGCCGTCGTGAGGAATGGGATGCCGTACATGCGGTGCTCGTCCTCGTGCCACGCCGCGCCGAGGCCGAGGATGGCGCGGCCGTTCGTGACGTGGTCGAGCGTCGCGACCATGTTCGCGAGCACCGCGGGATGGCGGTACGTCGCGCCGGTCACGAGCGTTCCGACGTGGACGCGCTTCGTGAGCGCGCCCCACGCCGCGAGGAGCTGCCACGCCTCGAAGATCGGACCGTCGGTGTCGCCATGCAGCGGCACGAAGTGGTCCCACGTCCAGACGGAGTCGAAGCCGAGGTCGTCCACGAGGAGCGCGGTATCGCGGATCGCTTCCCACGTCGTGTGCTGCGCGGGAAGGTTGATGCCGAAGTGCGGCTTCACCGCGACCAATCATGGTCGAACCAGCTTCAGCGCGCTCGCCACGGGCTGCGCGCAAGGCGAGGTCGATCTGGTATGCGTGTTTCGATCTCGCCTGGAATTCGCCGCATACAACGCCGAGCGCTTCCATGCCGCGCTCGAGGCCGGGCACGTCTACCCGGAGGCGTGGGTCCACCTCGCGACATGGTGGCGGGTCACGAATCGGTGCCCAGAGTGGCCTCCCGCGCCTGAGGCATATCTGTGCGAGACGCCGAGCACCGAGGGGCGGGAGGGCGAAGCGCGCCGTTCGGACGAGCTAACGACTACAGAATCGACGCGGTAGCCTCTCTGCGCGTGAAGACGAACATGCTCTACTACGGCGACAACCTCGACATCCTTCGGCGCTACCTGCCGGACGCCTCGGTCGACCTCGTGTACCTCGATCCGCCGTTCAACTCGAACCGCGCCTTCAACGTCATCTTCAAGGACGAGTCCGGTGAGAACACGGACGCCCAGCTCGTCGCGTTCGAGGACACGTGGCATTGGGGGCCGGCGGCGGAGCAGGCGTACGCGTATTTGACGAACACCGCTCTGCACGGCGGCAGAGTGCCGGATCAGGTCGGCGTCACCGTAGCGGCTCTCCGGTCGAGCATTCGCGAGAACCAGATGCTCGCGTACCTCGTGGAGATGGCGATCCGACTCGTGGAGCTGCATCGCGTGCTCTCACCCTACGGCTCGCTCTATCTGCACTGCGACCCGACCGCGAGCCACTACCTCAAAGTCATCCTCGACGCCGTTTTCGGACCGAAGAATTTCCGGACCGAGATCGTGTGGAAGCGATCGAGCGCCCACAGCGACACGAAGCAGGGGCGCAAGCAGCACGGCCGGATCCACGACGTGATCCTCTTCTACACGAAGGGAGATCAGTCGGCGTGGAACCCGGTCTACGGGAAGTACGACCCGGAATACGTCGAACAGTTCTACAAGTACGTCGAGCCAGAAACCGGTCGGCGGTACCGCCTCGGCGATCTGACCGGACCTGGCGGTGCGGCAAAGGGGAATCCGAGTTACGAGGTGATGGGAGTCACCCGCTACTGGCGCTACTCCCGGGAACGGATGGACGAGCTGATTCGCGAGGGCCGCGTCGTGCAGCAATCGCCCGACGCGGTGCCGGCCTACAAGCGCTACCTCGACGAGATGCCCGGCGTATCGCTGCAGGACGTCTGGACCGACATTCCCCCGATCGGCGCCCAGGCGCGAGAACGTCTTGGTTACCCGACCCAGAAGCCACTCGCGCTGCTCGAGCGGATCATCGCGAGCTCATCGAGCCCAGGCGACATCGTTCTCGACCCGTTCTGCGGCTGCGGGACCGCGCTCGTCGCGGCACAAAAGCTCGGTCGGCGCTGGGTCGGTATCGACATCACCTATCTCTCGATCGCCGTCATGCGCGCACGCCTTAGGGACTCGTTCGGGCTCGAGGACGTCGAGATCATCGGTCAGCCGACCGAAGTGGAAGGCGCGCGACGGTTGGCGCAGTCGCCCGAAGGCCGGTACCAGTTCCAGTGGTGGGTGCTCGGGCTGATCGACGCGAAGCCCGTCGGGGGCGTGGAGAAGAAGGGCGCGGATCGTGACGTCGACGGCGTGATCTCCTTCACCGACAGGAACGGGCGCCTGGAGAGGGTCCTCGTCGGCGTGAAGAGCGGTCACGTGAACGCAGGGATGGTGCAGCAGCTACGAGGTGCCTTGGAGGACGAGAAGGCGGCGATCGGGATCTTCGTCACGCTCGAAGAGCCCACCGGTCCGATGAAGCGTGAGGCCGCGGTCGCCGGCGTCTTTCACTCCGAGCTCTGGAACCGCGACTACGCGCGGCTGCAGATCCTGACCGTACGCGAGCTCGTGGAGGAGCGGAAGCGTCCAGACCTTCCGCCGTTCGTGCTCCCGACCTTCCAGCAGGCGCCCAAAGTCGAGGAACCGAAGTCCGTGGCGCAGAAAAAGCTTTTCGCCTAAGCCGTGCCCAGCTTCCCGGTGGCCGCGTAGCGATCCGCGATCCCGAGCACCTCGTCGATCGCGCGGATGCCGATGCGCAGCTCGTCCTCGGTGATGATGAGTGGCGGCGCCACGAACATCATGTTCCAGCGGCAGAAGACGTAGACGTCGCGCTGCATGAGCGCGCCCTTCAGCGCGTTCGCGAGCGCGCTCGAGGGTCCGTTCCAGCGCTCGAGCATCTCCTTCGTCGTGCGGTCCTTCACGAGCTCGATGCCGACCATGAGCCCCTTACCGCGCACGTCGCCGACCGACGGATGGCGCTCGGCCACGGCGCGGAGCTCGCGCATGAGCACCTCGCCCATGCGCGCGGCGTTCTCGATGACGCGCTCCTCGCGATACGTCTCGATCGTCGCGACGCCGGCGGCGCAGGCGAGGGCGTGGCCGCTGTACGTGAGGCCGCCCCACAGCACGTGGTCCTGGAAGAACGCGCCGATCGGCTCGTCCACCACGACCACGCCGAGCGGGACGTAGCCCGAGTTCACGCCCTTCGCGAACGTCATGACGTCGGGCACGACGTTCCAGTGCTCCGACGCGAACCACTTGCCGGTGCGGCCGAAGCCGGTCATGACCTCGTCGAGCACGAGCGCGATGCCGTGGCGGTCGCACAGCTCGCGCAGGCCCTGCAGGAACCCATCGGGCGGCACGATGAGGCCCGATGCCCCGACGATCGGCTCGAGCAGGATCGCCGCGACGAGGTGGGGGCCCTCGTACCAGAGCACCTCCTCGACGTGCGCGAGCGCCTTCTGCGCGTCGTCGCCGAAGAGCGAGCGGTACGGGTCGGGGTTCAGGAAGTGCACGACGCCGGTGATCCCCGGCTCGTTCGCCCAGCGGCGGTTGTCGCCGCCGAGCGTCATCGCGCCCTGCGTCTGTCCGTGGAAGCTGCGCCACTGCGTGAGGATCTTGTGGCGGCCGGTGTACAGGCGCGCGATCTTGATGGCGTTCTCGATCGCCTCGGTGCCACCGGTCGTGAAGAGCGTCTTCGACAGATCGCCGGGCGCGACATCGGCGATCATCCGCGCGAGCGTCGCGCGCGGCTCGTCGGTGAACGACGGCGCCGCGTACGTCAGCGTCGCCGCCTGCTCCTGGATCGCGCGCACGACGCGCGGGTGCTGATGCCCGAGGTTCGTGTTCACGAGCGTCGAGGAGAAGTCGAGGATGCGCCGGTCGCCCGAGTGGATCCAGCAGCCCTCGGCGCCCGTCACGACGAGCGGCGCGACCTGGCCCTGGGCGGACCACGAAATGAGGACGTGGTCCTTGGTGTCGCGCGACACGCGGGCGAGGTCGGTGCTCCCCTTCGTCGTGACGGCCATGAGATGCCAGAGGATACGCCCGCGAACAGCCGCGCACCGGACGTGCTTTGCTTGCGATGAACACGCCATCAGGCCTCCGCCGCCGCTGACGCGCTTGACGCGAGGCGTCACACTCGCCGGCGTGGACCCCGTCGTGATCGCCGCGTACCTGGTGGAGACGCCGCTCTTCGCTTGCCTGTCACCGAGCGACCGGGTCGAGCTCGCCGCGCGCATGCGCACGAAGCGCTTCGCCAAGGGCGAGGTCGTTTTCCACCGCGACGACCCGGGGAGCCACCTCTACGTGATCGTCGCCGGGACGGTGAAGGTGTCGGTCCCGGATGAGAACGGTCGCGAGGTCGTGTTCGCGCTCGAGCGCGGCGGCGACGTCTTCGGCGAGGCTCGCGCTCTTCGACGAGGGCACCCGCTCGGCGACGGTGACGGCGCTCAACGAGACGCAGGTCCTCACGCTCTCGCGGCAGGACTTCATGGCGACGCTCGAGCGCAATCACGAGGCGATGCGCAAGATGCTCGCCCTGCTCGCGCGGACCGTGCGTCGCAGCACGAGCCGGGTCGAGGACCTCGTGTTCCTCGACCTCACCGGCCGCGTCGCAAAGTGCCTCATCGCCCGTACCGGCGGCCAACGTGCTCGCGCTGAAGGAGGCGATAGCGCGACCCTGAGCTAGCGCGGCACGCTGATCTCCGTTCCGTCCTCGCGGATCACCGCGAGGCCCGGGATGTCATGGTGGTCGGCGTCGAGGGTCGCGACGGCGATGGCATGACGCGCGGCGGTCGCCGCGATCCAGAGGTCATTGTCTCGCTTCGACCGCCCGAGCTCTCTGCAGCGGGCGTGCAGCCGGGCCCACTCCTCCGCCACGTCGAGGTCGATCGGGATGACGAGATACGTGCGGAGGAATTCCTCAAGCGTCTTTCGCCTCGCCTCACCCCATCGCGCCTCGATCGCCCCGCTCCGCATCTCCCCGATCGTCACGACGGAGATCGCCTTGACCGCAGATATGAGCTGTTCCATGAGACGAGTCCGCTCGCTCCGTATGAGGAGAGCTGAGACGACGCTCGTGTCGCACAGGATGGTCCGTGGAGGTGGGCCCCCTATCGTCTCCGACCCTCGATCGCGCGGCTGAACGCCTCCGCTGCGGCATCATCGATCTCCGGCGGCCGCGACCGTGGAAGCGGCTGCGGGCCGACGATCCGCTGCGCGGTCATGAGATCCTTCAGAGCGTTCGGCCCCAACACTCCGTGTGGCAGGAACGCCTCGCCGAAGTTGAGCTGACCGCCGACCCGGTATTGCCCGCCGAGCAGGGTTTCCATGAGCGCGTGGAACTTCCGCGAGCCGGGATGGTCACCGCGCATGACGCGTCGGATGTGCTCCGCCGTGTAGCCCGAACGTTCCGCGAGCTCGGCGACGGAGAGGCCCCGCGTCTCGGTGAGCTCTCGCAGGGTGGGGAGCTGACGCCCCCCTCCGCGGCCCGTCCGACCGACTGTGGTCCGCCCCGCCGCTCTCAACGCCATGTAGTGACATGCTATAGGGGCTCGGGCATCGCTTCGTCTGAAGCAGCGGGCTCCCGCGCTTAGATCGCGCTCAACGGTGGAGGGAGAGCACGCCGCTCAGGTCTGGAGGAGCGGGCTCCCCCGCTTCACGAACTTTCCGCGACCCCTTTTGCCGAGGAAGCGGTCCTTCTCGACGATGACCTCGCCCCGGCTGAGCACGACCGTCGCCTTCCCCTTCACCTTCCGGCCCTCGTACGGGTTGTAGTCGACGCGCATGTGGTGTGTCTTGGCCGAGAGCGTCTGCGTCGCCTTCGGGTCCCAGACGACGACGTCGGCGTCGCTCCCGACAGCGATCGTCCCCTTCTTCGGGAACATTCCCATGATCTTGGCCGGGGTGGTCGCGGTGAGCTCGATCCAGCGGTTCAGGGTGATCCGGCCGCCGAGCACGCCGCCGTCGTAGAGGAGCACCATGCGCGTCTCGACGCCCGGCGCGCCGTTCGGGATCTTCGAGAAGTCGCCCTTCCCGAGCTCCTTCTGCTTCGGCAGCCCGGCGAACCCCTCCTTCATGCAGAAGGGGCAGTGGTCGGTCGAGACGACCTGGAGGTCGCCGCGCGCGAGGCCCTTCCAGAGCGCCTCCTGGTGGGACTTCGGGCGCAGCGGCGGCGACATGACGTACTTGGCGCCCTCGAAACCGGGCTCCTCGTAGTTGTCGTCAGACAGGAACAGGTACTGCGGGCACGTCTCGGCGTAGGCCGGCAGCCCGCGGTCACGGAAGAGGCGCACCTGATCGAGCGCTTGCTCGGCAGAGAGGTGGACGACGTAGAGCGGCACGCCGCCGGCCATCTCGGCCAGCTTGAAGGCGCGGCCGGTCGCCTCGCCCTCCGCCTCCGGCGGGCGCGTGAGCGCGTGCCACTTCGGCGCGGTCTTCTTCTCCGCGAGCGCCTTCTTCACGAGCACGTCGATGACGCCGCCGTTCTCGGCGTGCATCAGGATGAGCCCGCCGTTCTCGCCGGTGCGCACGAGTGAGCGGAAGATCGAGGCGTCGTCGACCATGAAGACGCCGGGGTAGGCCATGAAGAGCTTGAAGCTCGGGATGCCCTCGCGGACGAGGGTGTCCATCTCGCGCAGCACCTTGTCGGAGACGTCGCGCACGATCATGTGCAGGCCGTAGTCGATGACGGCCTTGCCCTGCGCCTTCTTCATCCAGGCGTCCTGCGCCTTGCGGAGCGGCTCGCCCATCCCCTGCACCGCGAAGTCGACGATCGAGGTGGTGCCGCCGAACGCCGCCGCGATCGTGCCCGTCTCGAAGTCGTCCGACGCGAACGTGCCACCGAAGGGCAGCTCCATGTGGGTGTGGACGTCGATGCCGCCGGGGATCACGTACTTGCCCGTGGCGTCGATCTTCCTCGCGCCGTCCGGCTTCAGGCCCCTGCCGATATGCGCGATCCTCTCGCCCTCGATCAGGACGTCGGCCTTGTACGTGTCGGCGGCGGTGACGACGGTGCCGCCGGTGATGAGCGTCTTAGCCATTTGTCCCCTCCCTCCATTGGTCCCCTCCCCTGTCGGCGCGCGATGCTAGAGCTTTGGTGCTAGGGCTTGACCACGTCGGCGTACATATCGGGACGCCGGTCGCGGTAGAACTGCCACGCGTTGCGGACCTCGCGGACGAGGTCGAGGTCGAGGTCCGCGACGAGGAGCTGCTCCTCTTTGTCCGACGCCTGCGCGACGATCTTGCCGCGCGGGTCGGCGAAGTAGGACGAGCCGTAGTACTCGTTCGGCCCGAACTCCTTCTCCACGCCGACGCGGTTGATCGTCCCGACCCAGTAGCCGTTCGCGATCGCGTGCGCGGTCTGCTCGATGAACCAGAGGTGCATCGAGAGCCCGCGCGATGTCGCCGACGGAATGAACACGAGCTCCGCGCCGTGCAGCCCGAGCATGCGCGCGCCCTCGGGGAAGTGGCGGTCGTAGCAGATGTACACGCCGACCTTGCCGACCGCGGTGTCGAATACCGGATAGCCCAGGTTGCCGGGCCGGAAATAGAACTTCTCCCAGAAGCCGGTCACCTGCGGGATGTGCGTCTTGCGGTATTTGCCGAGGTACTTCCCGTCGGCATCGATGACCGCCGCGGTGTTGTAGTAGATGCCGGGCGCGTCCTCCTCGTACATGGGGACGACGAGCACCATCGAGTGCTTCTTCGCGAGCTCCTGCATGAGCTTCGTGGTCGGCCCGTCGGGGATGCGCTCGGTGTAGGCGTAGTACTTGGTGTCCTGCACCTGGCAGAAGTACGGACCGTAGAAGAGCTCCTGCAGGCACATGACCTGTGCACCCTGCTTCGCCGCCTGCTCGATGTAGCGGAGATGGCGCTCGATCATCTTGTCCTTGTCGCCCGCCCAGCCGGTCTGGACGAGCGCCGCCCGCAGCGTCGTCATCGGTGAACCCTCCCCGTGGCCGTAGGCGGCGAGTTTATCGTCACAAAGCCGCCTTCCCGTAGCACAATCGCGCGATGCGGGTCGGCCGGGTGTCCGCGGGTAGGTGCTCGTGATGCGTACGTCCGCTGTGGTCCTCATGGCACTGGCACTGGTCATCGGCGCGTGCGGTCAAGCCGCGCCCGCGGGGAGCGCGCCACCGAGCGCGGGTGCGAGCGCCGCGGCGAGCGCCGCGCCGGTGAAGGGCGGGACGCTCATCATCGCGATCTGGCAGGAGCCCGCGAACCTCGCGCCGCACTACCAGAGCCAGACCGTGCAGAGCGTCGTGCTCGACACGACCGTCGAGGGCCTCGTGCGGTCTCGGCCCGACGGCGAGTACGAGGCTTCGCTCGCGAAGTCGCTGCCGACGCTCGCGAACGGCGGCGTGAAGATCTCCGCCGACGGGTCGGCCATGGATGTGACCTACCAGCTGCAGCCCGGCATCAAGTGGTCGGACGGCGCGCCGGTCACGGGCGCGGACGTGAAGTTCACCTGGCAGACGTGGATGACCGATCCCAAGGTGAGCTCGCGCGAGGGCTACGAGCAGATCGCCGCGATCGACACGCCCGACGAGCTCACCGCGGTCATGCACTACAAGGCCGTGTACGCCGGGTACCTCTCGATCTTCCACCGGCTCCTCGCGAAGCACGTCCTCGAGAAGGAGCCCGACATCAGCAAGAGCGACTACGTGCGCCGCCCGCTCGGGACCGGCCCCTTCAAGATCACCGACTTCAAGGCCGGCGAATCCTTCACCGTCGAGCGCAACCCGAACTACCGCTTCGCGCCGAAGCCGTACCTCGACAAGATCATCTTCAAGAGCGTCCCCTCGAGCCAGGTCGCGATCGCGCAGCTCAAGGTCGGCGAAGTGCAGGGCATGTGGAACCTGCTCGAGTCCGAGGCGTCCGACGTCGAGAAGAATCCGGACCTGCGCGTCGTCGTCACGCCGAGCTCGTACGTCGAGCGGATCATGATCAACCAGGCCGAGAACAAGGATCAGACCGACCCCAAGAGCGTCCATCCCACCCTCGGCGACGTGAACGTGCGCCGCGCGCTCGTCTACGCGACACCGAAGCAGCAGTTCGTCGACAAGCTGCTCTTCGGCAAGGCGCGCGTCGGGCGCACGGTGCTGTCGGTCGGCTGGGCCGCGCCCAAGGACATCACGCAGGAGGGCTACGACCCCAAGAAGGCGAACGAGCTCCTCGACAAGGCCGGCTGGGTGAAGGGGGCCGACGGCATCCGCGCCAAGGGTGGCGTGCGCGCCTCGCTCACGATCAACTCGACCACCGGCAACGCGACGCGGGACCAGGTCGAGCAGGTGCTGGTGGACGAGTACAAGCAGATCGGCGTCGAGCTGAAGATCCAGAACTTCCCCTCGAGCGTGTTCCTGTCGGGGTCGTGGTCGGCCGGCGACCCGCGCAAGCGCGGCTCGTACGACCTCGCGATGTACGCCAGCAGCTTCGGCGTCGATCCGCACACCACCATCAACAACGTCTATCACTCGAAGAACATCCCCTCCGCGGCGAACGGCGGGATCGGCGGCAACGTCATCCGCGTGCGGAACGCCGAGCTCGACACGGCGATCGACGAGGCCGGCGCGACGCTCGACTTTGAGAAGCGCAAGGCCGCGTACGCCCGCGCGATGAAAATCCTCAACGACGAGGCCGTCGCGATCTGGCTCTACGAGCGATCGGACCTCAACGGCTACCGCTCGAACGTGCAGGGCTGGGGACCCGGGAACGGCTGGCGCAACTTCACCTACAACGCCGCGGACTGGTGGACGGCCAAGTAGCATGACCCGCTGGGGCGGGCTTCGTGCCCTCGGGAGGGATCGCGATGCGTAGGTTCGGAGTCGTGTTCGCGGCGCTTGCGATGGTCGTCGGTGCCTGCGGCCAGCAGGCCGCTCCCGGGGGCAGCGCGCCGGCAAGCGCATCGGCGAGCGGCGGGCCCGTGAAAGGCGGGACGCTCATCGTCGCGATCTGGCAGGAGCCCGCGCACCTGGCGCCGCACTACACCAACCAGACCGTGCAGAGCGTGGTCCTGAATCCCGTGGTCGAAGGGCTGCTGTCGTCGACGCCGAGCGGGGACTACCAGCCGACGCTCGCCAAGGCCGTCCCGACGGTCGGCAACGGCGGCGTGAAGATCGCCGCCGACGGCAAGACCATGGACGTCACGTACCAGCTCCAGCCGGGGATCAAATGGTCGGACGGCGCGCCGTTCACGAGCGCCGACGTGAGGTTCACGTGGCAGACGATCATGACCGACCCCAAGGTCACGACGCGCGAGGGCTACGACCAGATCGGCTCGATCGACACGCCCGACGACGTCACCGCGGTCGTCCACTTCAAGGCCATCTACTCGCCGTACCCGACCCTGTTCGACCGAATGCTCGCCAAGCACGTGCTCGAGAAGGAGGCGGACATCAGCAAGAGCGATTACGTCCGCCGGCCGCTCGGCACCGGGCCGTTCAAGATCACCGAGTTCAAGGCCGGCGAATCCTTCACGCTCGAGCGCAACCCGAACTACCGCGTCGCCGGTCAGCCCTATCTCGATCGGATCATCTTCAAGAGCGTCCCCAGCAGCCAGGTCGCGATCGCCCAGCTCAAGGCCGGCGAGGTCCAGGTGATGTGGCTCCTGCTCGAGTCCGAGGCGGCCCTGCTCGACAAGGAGACCGGCATCAAGGTCGTCACGACGCCCGGGCCGAGCGTCGAGCGCATCGAGATGAACACCGCCCAGAACAAGAACCAGACCGACCCGAACAGCGTCCACCCCGTGCTCGGCGACGTGAACGTGCGCCGCGCGCTCATCTACGCGACCCCGAAGCAGCAGATCATCGACAAGCTCCTGTTCGGCCGGGGCAAGGTCGGGACGACCGTGCTCTCCCAGGGCTGGGCCGCGCCGAAGGACGTGACGCAGGAGAGCTACGACCCCAAGAAGTCGAACGAGCTCCTCGACAAGGCGGGCTGGGTGAAGGGCGGCGACGGCATCCGCACCAAGGGCGGCGTGCGCGCCTCGCTCACCATCAACACGACGACCGGGAACGCGACGCGCGACCAGATCGAGCAGGTGCTCGCCGACGAGTGGAAGCAGATCGGCGTCGAGCTGAAGATCCAGAACATGCCGTCGAGCGTGATCCTGTCCGGGGTGTGGCCGACCGATCCGCGCAAGCGAGGCGAGTACGACCTCGCCGAGTACGCGTCCTCACCCGACCCGGACCCGCACTTCATCGTCAGCCAGCGCTACCACTCGAAGAACATCCCCTCGGCGGCGAACGGTGGCCTCGGCCAGAACTACACGCGCGTGAAGAACCCCGAGATGGACAAGGCGATCGAGGAGGCCGGCGCGACGCTCGACTTCGAGAAGCGCAAGGCCGCGTACGCGCGTGCCCTGAAGATCCTCAACGAGGAGGCGGTCATCATCTGGCTCTTCGACCGTGCGAGCATCAACGGGTTCCGCACGACGGTCCAGGGTCAGGGACCGGGCAACCCCTGGCGCTCATTCACGTACAACGCCGGGGAGTGGTGGCTCAGCAAATAGGCGTAGTCATCTAGAGTGGGGCGCTTCGTCGCACGACGCCTGATCCAGGCCGTGCCGCTGCTGCTCGGCATCAGCGTCATCACGTTCGGGATCCTGAAGGCCGTCCCCGGGGGCCCGCTCGCGATCTACGAGTCGGCCCCCGGGGTCACCGACGCCGACCTGGACCGGCTCCAGCACGCGTTCGGTCTCGACGAGCCGCTCCCGGTCCAGTACGTCAGCTGGCTGGGTAGGTTCGTCAGCGGCGATTGGGGCTACTCGATCGTCCAGCACCAACCCGTGCTGAGCCTCATCGGCGAGCGTCTGCCGAACACGATCTAC
>Ga0209824_10001062_pt1 | contig 16179 bp, 19 predicted proteins | sample VDWuncwatermetaG_FD_184124 | JGI IMG/M metagenome (GOLD analysis project Ga0209824, IMG submission 184124) | Wastewater microbial communities from Netherlands to study Microbial Dark Matter (Phase II) - VDW unchlorinated drinking water (SPAdes)... ... | reverse complement strand
CACGTTACGAAAATTACGTTTCCAGCAAAAGCACCTTAAAACCAGCCTGCTGGAAGTGGATGTCAGCCGCCAACACGTCTCGGATGCCGCGCCGCCGCATGACCACGAAAGACACGCAATCCGTTAAGCTCCACTCCTTGTCCATCCGCGCACGGAAAAGCGCAAACGCTTCGGCGAACAAATCGTCCTGCAAGGGAATAATTTCCACGACCGGATCATTTTCCAGCATCTCGATGATGGCAACAGCCGCCTCGCGGTAAGCCGTTTTTGCCAGTGCCGCACCGATCTCAAGCAACACGGCGCGCGTGTTGACAATGGTGGAATTCGTTGCTTTCAGATCGTCGGCCAACTGAACCGCCCTCGCATGGTAGCGGTCGCGCGGTGCGGCCAGCGCAATGGCAAAACCGGTATCGAGAAAAGCCGCCTTCCCCTGCATCAGCTACCCTGCCCGTAAAGGTTCTTCTCAAACGTGACCGAAAAATCAGGCGGCGCATCAATAGCAAGTTTTTGCGCGCCCTCCAGAAAAGACATCGGCTTATCCATGGCCTGTCGCGCCTCGTTCTCCACCAGCACGATCACCTCTACCCGGCTACCCGGCTCGAGTTCTGCGCTTTGCAGATGAACGGTGTGATTTTGATCGACCACCATTTGCTGACGGACAGCGAGTGTCATGATTGATCTCCTTGGTTAATTTGGAGCATCATACCACCGAGAAGGTGGCAACGGACATAGCCAGCCTGACTGCCGAAGCCTGAGGTAGCCTTCAAAAAAAGAAACGTCCCCTTGCCATGCTGTGAAAACAATTCACCCTGACCCTGACGTTAGAAAATTATCAAGACCTTCAAAAAGCTCAGGCTACTCACCTGGAACGAGTTGTTCAGAGATCAGGGGCTGAAATGGGAAGAACTAAAAAGTGTGCCCGGAAAATACACGCTGCGGCTTTCACAGTCCTACCGCGCTGTCGTAATACGTGAAAAAAACTGGTTACGTTTTCAGACACTCCATCAAGATCACGACAGCGCCTACGGAAAAAATTAGTAACATACAGCCTGAAACTGCGGTGCTTGCAAGAGCGTGGCTGAGAACTGCGTCAATGTGAGGCTGTGAAATTACAACCTAACATTGATCTTAGTTTGTGCAGAAATATCTGCGACATTCGTCGTGATTTTGTAGGTCGGGCTACGCCCGACGAACTCGCCCCGTTGTCGGGCATAGCCCGACCTACCAAACTTTTTTCCCGCATCAGCAAGCAGAACTAGTCTCCGGTAAAAAATTCTTCGAATCCACTTTTCGTGTCGTTGTAAACGTATATTGCCGACGACGAGTCGCAACGCACCCCGCCGATGGCATCATATTTCAAATATGCGTAATTGCTTTCGGAAGGGTTGCGCGCATCGAGAACTGAAATCAGCCCTCTTCTTTTGTCTGTATAAATGTATGACCAGCCTTGCAGTTCATGAATTCGCCCGCTGGCAAGAAATACCAAGGTCGTGCCTACGTGATTTATGTCTTCCGCGTCAATCGCGTAGTCAAGCCGCCCGTCGCCGTCAAAATCGCCTTGGGCAAAAAAAGGATTGTGGCCTAACTTAAATTCAGACCCGCAATCTCGTAAGGAGGTAGGCATCCTCAGCCCGCGCTTATCAAGAAAGCTGGCAACGGTTTCTGGCAAAGCCAGAGGCGCAACTTGAATATTTTCGCCAATATATTCCTTGTCTGCGGGTAAGTTTATCGGCGGATGCTGCGTCATCTGGGCACTGCGATTTTCTGCGGGGGTGTTCTGCGGCATTACATTTCCTGCCGACCCTTTCGACTGGTTCGCAATGATATAAATCAACGCCAACAGCGCGATAACCGATGCGGCAACCATTATGACAATTTTATAATTTGCAACCTTATCAAAAAAAGTGGGGGGCGCCGCAGAGGCCGGTTTCTCATAAGACGAAATATCATATTTACCCATTTCCTTTTGTGTCGGCGGGGTTAAAGAGGGTGGGTTCTCCGTAACTGGTGATGTGGCCTGAATAAGAATGGGTGGGCTATCCGATACTGGTGGTGTAACAATAGCGACAGCTTGCGGGCTTTCTGTTACCGGTTGCGAAGGTGCGGTGACAGGCGGTGTCGCAGTAGAAATAGGCGCAGGCATCACAGCTGCGGGCGCACCGCAATTTTTGCAGAATTTTTTTCCTGACTCGTTGGGAAAACCGCATTTCAGGCAAGACGCAGTGTTTGCCGGAATGGCGTGAGCAATTACTCCACGTTTTTTGCCACATCCTCGACAAAACTTCGCATTGGCGCCGTTTTCGCTCCCGCAGTTGGCACAGATCATAATCTCTCTTTTTTAGCTGTTCTTAAGAACGCTTCTGCCAAAAGCTGTTCCTATAAAAACCAAAGGAAACTGCAAATGAGCGTGTCTCATGGTGTTCGGCGGGATGAGAGCAATCCACACCACCTATAACTTGCCCCCGCACTCCCCGCAAAATGCATGATCTGGCTCTATTGCGGCACCACATTCTGGACAAAAGGCCTTTTTGGATATTGGTTTATCATCCCCTGCAATAACCGGTTGTATGTCCTGCTTTTGTTCTGTTCTAGGGGCGGTAGCAGCATCTATTGTTGAATTAGTAATAATGGTATTAGAACTCTTGTCGGTAGTTGTCTCGATCTTGTCTGCAGCGGTCGTTCTAAATGTAACCACGCCGAGTGCGGAAGCAGCCAGTGCGTTATCACCTTCACTTCCAGCAAGTGCGTAGCCCTGCTCAAAGAGCCTTCGTGTGTAGTATTTGTTGTACATAAAGGCCCAGACTAGATTTATAAAGAAGGCACCGAATCCGAGTGTGATGATGGCGATGATTACGGATATAACAAACCCACCAATGAATGTAATAAAGTCTCCACGAAATAGAGCAGGGAAAAAGTTAAAGAAAAACGTAGTCCATGAAAAGCCGTAGTAACCATCCTTCATGATGCCCGTATCTTTGTGTTTCATTGCGATGCGAGTTGCCATGGATTCCTCCCAATTGACAGGGTTTATTAAGTGGCAGATTCAACTCTGAAGTGCAATTTATGAATTGCTAAAGTGTGCGTCCCTGCGTGTTTGGAGGGATGAGAACAATCCTCACTACCTATAACTTGCCCCGCACTCCCCGCAAAATGCATGATCTGGCTCTACTGCGGCACCACATTCTGGACAAAAGGCCTTTTTGGATATTGGTTTATCATCCCCTGCAATAACCGGTTGCATGTCCTGCTTTTGTTCTGTTCTAGCAGCCTGTCGGACTTAAAGAATCGTAGCGAAAATTGAGATGGGCGAGGGCAGATTTTGACGATTTTGCAGGCGCGAGTTGATGGGTTGCGCTACGCTCCACCCATCCCGCTGAGTTATTCCATTTCCAATTTAACAGTCTGTTGAATTTCACCCCCAAAACCCGTCATTCCCGCGTAGGCGGGAATCCAGCATTTTGCGATGTCTGATAAATCAATAACTTCTGGATTCCCGCCTTCGCGGGAATGACGGAAATTATGGTTTTATGGAGAAATTCAACAGACTGTTAGCCGATCCCTTGCTGCCCTCTCGCTTGGATAGATGCGTTTATGTCCCGCAGATCGGTCTCGATTTTGGCACCCAAAAGATAAAGCGCGAGCACCATGAACAACGCGAAGGCAATGCCGGAGGCGATCAAATAGCTCATGGCCGCAGCTTTAGCCAGGGCGACACGCGCCGCCTCGGATGCCCGCTCGGAGCTCACTCGCTTCTCTTCAGCTTGCTCGAAGCGCAGCTTCTCGGCCTGAATTTGGTCCCACATGTGTCGGTGAAATTCCAGCGTCGGATAAAAAACCGCTCCCAACTTACCCTCTTTTTTCAGGGCAATTATGGAAGGATCTGCCAGCACCATGCAGGCGAAGGTGACTGCTGACTTGAGCCACGGCTCGCCGCGCAGCGACGAACCGGAGACGGATCGTTCAACCCATACACGCAGATTTTCCACGCGCTGGCTCTGATCTGTATTTTCGACCACCGCGCTCACATTTCGCGCAAAACTTTCAGAGCATCGAAAAAGAGTGGTGGCATCTTCCAAAAAAAGGAGAGAAGGCTTGTCGCCGACCTGTTGTTTCGGCACTTCATCCTTGCTGTTTTTGCGCTTTTCCTGTTCAATCAGATAGGCTTTCAAGTCTTCCAGGCCGATGGTTTTCTCGGGGGCTTTTTGGGCGGGAGCCGGTTCCTTCGGCGACTGGGAAAACTGATATGCGGCGGTAGCAAGAAAATAGAGAATGGCGATCAGGGCCAAGCCCATGATAACCAGTATGGTGATTTTGAAAATTTTAAGAAAAAGCTCTTCGATATTTTTGACCGGTGACATCGCATTACCCCCTTTAAGTGAACGTGCTGCTACAAATCCATCGCCGAACGCGCTTTAGCCGGGGCCGTTTTTTTAGGTGGCTCTGCTTCCGCTGGCGCGGCGCGGCTGGGTGGGCTGTTATTTTTCGCGCTTGCGGCTCTCTCGGCTGCCAATCTGTCCGCATTGGCTTTTTCCGCAGCCCATTGTGCTGCTCTGTTTCGCGCCGCCTCTCTTTCGGCGGCGGCTCTCGCAGATGCTGCGACAGCAGCAGTTTTCTCGGCCGCATGGCGTTCGGAAATCGCCTTCTTAGAAGCACTTTCTGCAGCGCGTCTGTCGGTGGCTGCTTGCTTGGCGGCGTTTTCGGCAGCCTGCCTTTCGGCGGTCGCTTTCATGAAGGCGGCTTTTTTTGCGGCCTGCTCGGCGGCCGCCATCGCGTCATAATCCGCTGGCTGAATATTCGCAATCGTTGTAAGTGTTGATCCGGTGCATGCCCCGGCAGTTTTGAATCCCCTGAACTGTGTCTTGCCTTCAACGGTTATCGGAAAATTGCCCGCCTGTTTGTAGGTGTGCGTTAATTGCAGCGGGAGTTGGTTTTTTTCAACCCGAATATGCTCCGAGCCACCGTCGCCGAAGTTAATCAACAGCCCGCAGGTGATGAAATTTTCTGGCTCGGTGAAATGGACTGTTATCTGCGCGGGTTGGTCAACGGTGAGATTAGAAGTTTCAACCCGCACGCCCGCCAACTTTTGCGCGTGAGCGGTAGCAAACACGCAGAACAAAATCAATGAAGCAAAGAAGTGAATTTTCATTTAGCCTCCCCTTAAGCTGCGCCCGCATTCAGGTCGCGTCCGTTTTTTGCTGCAAATTCGATGCTGTAAATAACCCATGTTTTAGCCCGTCCGGGTAAAGCCAAAACAATTTACCCGAACAAAGGTGGTAGCGACATTTGTTCCATGAAAATATTGACGCTGACCCTTTTTCCCATTTTTCCCCTTGCCCTGTTAGGGACACGCGCTGGAGCCAAGCAACCGATGCCCTTCCACGTCCCAAACACGCCACCCTTGCTTGCCTGGTTGACATGCGCCAGCGGCGTTGTAGTGCGTAGGGCCGTTCGAGCACGACCAATGTCCAAAGTGCTGCGGGTTGTTGTTGTATGTGTATGGCAGCGGTGCGTAGCCTGGGCCACAGGCAACTTGATACGTACCAGCATGCTGCTGTTGGGTCGAGGGTTCCCAGGCTGGGAGATCATCAAACCCAGGGTGAGAGTGCCGGTCCAGAACCTCCAGGATGCTCACGACGTTGTTGGCTGCATCCAAGATCTCGAACAGCGAGGGCGACTGTTGCCGCACACGAAACTCATTGCCAATGACATCCCTCATGGCCTCCCTAGCGGCATCCAAGGGTGTGGCGGATCTCTTGAAGAGGCACGCGGGCTCTCCCGGTGATCGCACGCAGTATCGCGCAGCGCGAGCGATCGCGCGGCTCTCAGATGCAGAACGAACCACCCCTGATACGGCGATCCGTCGGGCACCGGCACCCGCAAGAGCTTCAATGAGATCTGCGGCAATCGCGCGTGACACGACACCTTGTGCTTGTGCCGCTGATGGCGCAGGAAGACCCGCAGCAACCACAGCCACCAACGGCCAGGCTGCTGCCCTTAATCTTTGCATGATATGACCTCCGTCCCTCCGCAGACTGTCCAGCAGGATAGACAGCCAAGAATTGCATTCTTTTCTTTTTTTTTCTTTTTCATTAAGTTTCCACATGACTTTCGCAGCATCAAACCCGCACACTAAGGATTCCTGAGTATCCTGTCAAGCAAAAAACTAAGATTCTCTGAGCATGATGAAGAGGATCGAGAACCCGACCGATTTGCCGGTGATCGCATTGCGTTTGCGGGAAGCGCGTATGCGCGCGGGCATTTCTCAAAAAACCCTGGGCATCCTCGCGGGCATAGACGAATTTTCCGCAAGTACGCGCGTGAACCAATACGAGCGCGGCAAACATCTGCCAGATTTTTTAACCGCACGCAATCTCGCCAAGGTGCTGGGTGTGCCTGCGGCTTATTTCTATGCGGAGGACGACGCGCTCGCAGAGTTGATCGCGCTCTTTGGAAGCATGAAGTCCGCTGAACGCAAAAGATTGCTGGTCTTTGCAGATTCGCTACGCCTACCGTCTGGCGGATAATCTTTGTTCAAAACGCAGTTGCAGCGATGAAGGGGAGAATTCGCACCCACAGGAGAGGGGCGCGACATGCAACAAATGGCCTCAGGAACCGTAGGGGCAGCCTATTTCAAATTGTTGGATTTGACCATCCAATTCGTATATACTTTCATGTGGGCACATAACCGGGGCGCAACCATGAAAACAGCCAAAGTATTCAAGCAGGGCAACAGTCAAGCCGTGCGGCTACCCAAGGAATTCCGCTTTCAAGACAATAAAATTTTTATCCGCAAGCAAGGCGATACCATCTTGCTGATTCCAAAAAATCTGGCGCGCTGGCAACATCTCAAAAATTGCATCGGCAAATTCAAGGGCGGCCTCGGGCGCGCACCTCAGGAAGCGTTCGAGGAAAGGGATTGGCCGCAATGAACTACATGCTGGACACTGACACCTGCATTTATCTGATGACCGACCATCACCCCGAACGCCAATCGCGCATCCTTGCCCGACTGGGTGCGCTCGCGCCGAATGATGACCTCGTAGTCTCCAGCATCGTGACCTTCGAACTCAGCTACGGCGCACAAAAAGGACGCTGGCGCAAAGCCAATATCGCTCTGCTCGAAGAATTTCTACTCGACTTCATCATCGCACCTTTCGATGAAAAGGCCGCACATGCCGGTGGGACGATCCGCACGATGCTGGAGAAAAAAGGCTGCCCCATCGGTCCCATGGACACGCTCATTGCCGCCCATGCCGTCAGCCTCGGCATACCGCTGGTCACACACAACCTCGGTGAATTTTCCAGAGTGATCGGATTAAAGGTGGAAAACTGGGCGGGAGAATAACCGTGGGCTATAAACTTAGAAACCGCTGTTGACCGCCCTCGGGTATCCAACATGATCTATTTTGGTTCTACAGACTTTTGTGTGGGTAACACGGCCACTAAAAATTAGTCGCCTGTCACAAAGCGACTTCAAAGCGTCCCTTCCCCCCTCGCGGGGGAAGGACAGGATGAGGGGAAATGCCGCCCGCCAGCAGGGCGCGAACCTGATACATTTGCGGTGTTTGCGAGATTTCACCCTCTCCATAATCCTCTCCCCTCAAGGGAGAGGAGACCTCTGAATAATTTCGGCGGAAGCTTGCAGGTTTCCTCTGTTACTCACAGAAAACCCGGATGAACCCTATTTTTAATTCTGCGTAAAAAACTTGTCATGGAAAAAGGGTTAATTACCCGCGCCGCACTGCAACGCTTGGCCGGGGCTGCGGTGTTCCGGCGCGGCGAGGAATATTTTTCTGCGGGCGCGGTCTGCCGCTTGCGTGACGCGGCGGAAAAAATCAGCGCGCGGGTGGATGGCAGCGAAGCCTACCAGGTTGTGTTGCGCGATGAAGGTGGCGATCTGGACGGCGACTGCACTTGCCCGCACGCCGCGGACGGTAATTTCTGCAAGCATTGCGTGGCGGTTGGCTTGGCGTGGCTGGCAAACCAACCCGCCGTTGCAAAATCGGGCACGGTAGCCGCCAAGCGGGCGCGGCACGATCCGTGGCTCGAAATCAAGGCGTATCTGACCACGCAGCCAGCAGAAACATTGGCCGGTCTATTGCTCGATGTGGCCGAGCGCGATGATCGGCTTTATCAGTCGTTGTTGCTCAAGGCCGGGCAGGCCGGCTTTGACAAGGGTGGCGGCAAGGGAAGTGGCGCGGGCGGCGGTAACGTGCTCAAAACGTTGCGGCGGGCAATCGATGAGGCGACGCGCGTTCGCGGGTTTATTGGCTGGCGCGAGGCGAGCAGCTTCGCGCACAACATAGAGCAAGTGACGGGGGCGATGGCGGAATTGCTCGCGCCTTCGAGCGCGGCGATGCTGGTCGAACTGACCGAGTACGCCATCGAGCGCGTCGAAAACGCGCTGGAGCAAATAGACGATTCTAACGGCGAGACCGGCGATATTGTTTATCGCTTGGGCGAGCTACATCTCAAAGCGTGCGGCATGGCGCGCCCCGATCCGCTACGCTTGGCTGAACGCTTGTTGCGTTTCGAGACCACGCTGCCGTTCAGTTTGTGCAGTTTCGACCCCGTCACCTATAGCGATGTTCTCGGCAAAACCGGGGTGGAACACTATCGGCAGCGGGTGCAAGCCGAGTGGCACAAGCTCAAGCCGCATGATGCGCGGCAGGGCTATGATGCCCACGCGGCAACCATCACCCGCATCATGGAGCGCATGGCCGAGGCCAGCGGCGACATCGACGAACTGGTTGTAATCAAATCGCGCGATCTCTCCGCAAGCTATCGGTATATCGAAATCGCCGAAATCTGGCACAAGGCCCGACAAGCGGATAAGTCATTGGAATGGGCGGAACGCGGCCTGAAAGCTTTCCCCAAACTCCCCGACAACCGCTTGCGGGATTTTCTGGTGGCGGTCTATCTCAAGCGCAAGCGCAATGACGAAGCGCTGCAACTTACCTGGATACAATTCGAAGAACGCGCCTGCCTCGACTATTACAAGAAGCTGCACGGTGTCGCCCGGCGGATCGGGCTCTGGGCGGCGCAGCGTGAGCGCGCGCTGGCGTGGCTGGCCGAGCGCATCGCGTGCGCGGCGGCAAGCAAAACCACCGCGCGCTGGCCACCGCAGCCGTCGAACAACTTTCATTCGCTGCGCGTAGAAATCGCCTTGTGGGAAAAAGACAACGACGCGGCTTGGACGGCAGCCAATCAGGGTGAATGCAGCCAGCATTTACTGATCGCGCTGGCCGGGTTGCTTGAAGCCACGCGCCCCGATGATGCCGTCGATCTATACCGCCGCGTGGTGCCGCGCCTGGTCGGGGCGACAGACAATGCGGCTTACGCGGAGGCGATCAAGTTGATCCGCAAGGTGGCCCGATTGTTGGGAGCACAGCAGCAGACGCGGCAATTGGGTGACTACCTTGCCGAGTTGCGGACGCGCTTCAAACCCAAACGGAATTTTATCAAGCTGTTGGATGAGGTGGCGCGAGATAACGCGGAGGCTTAGTATCTGTAAATAAATAAAGGTATCAATTTTTCCATATGGCATTCGGTTTTATGATGTTGCCCTTGTAGGTCGGGCTTTGCCCGACAGCCCTGCGAGTTGACGGCAGCGCGATGTCGGGCAAAGCCCGACCTACAAAAGCTACCTTTATTTATTTACGGTGCCTTAATCCCGATGCAACGTCACATTTCAAGTGTCGGATACACTCGCTTTCTTTCGCCCATATCGCCGCAGAGCGTGAGAACGGTGCTTATCTACAGCCCGATCAGTTTGATTTCAAACACCCGTTCCACCAGCCACACCGCCGCCAGCAGCGCGATCAAACCCGACCCGCCGACCAGCACCCCCTGCCGATAAAAAACGGTGTGGCGTAAAAAATAAGCAACGGGCAAAAACACGCCGACGATGGCGAGTTGCCCGACTTCTACGCCCGCGTTGAACCCCACCAACGCCAATAACAGCGCGCCTTGCGGCAACCCTAGGTCGGCCAATACGCTGGCGAAACCGAAGCCGTGGATCAGGCCGAAAACGAAGGCCATGAGCCAGCGTTTGTGTTGCAGCGCGTCCCAGACAGGGAATATGTTGTTGAGCGCGGCGAGCACCACCGAGGCGGCGATGGCGGATTCGACCCAGCGCGTCGGTAGCGAAACCACACCCAGCGTGGCGAGGCTCAAGGTGATGGAGTGCGCCACGGTGAAGGCGGTGACGATTTTGAAAACTTCCCAAAACGCACCTCGAAAATCGGCCACCGCCTGCCATCTTTTGTATTGCCGAATCAAGACGGCGGGCAGCAACAGCGACAGCAAAAACAGGATGTGGTCGAAACCGATCCAGATGTGCCAAATGCCTTCGACGAGGTAATCCAAAAATTGCCGCAGCCCGCTGGCAGCCGTCTGTGCATCGGCGAGCTCCAGACGTTGCGCGGCTTTATCCGCGCTGAAAATCGCCGTGGTGGTGCTCATTTCGGTGTCGCGTTGATACGCCAGCCGCAGCAGGCCTTTGTGCTGCGGGTCAACATCAAAAAACAGGCTGTAAGCGATATCCAGCACCATAGGCGTGGCCGCGCACTGGCCGCTAAAACGCAGCACCGCATACGCGCCGTCGCTGTGGTTGTCGACCAGATGCTCGGTGGCGGCAAGCGCGCAGATTTTTTCCCCGGCGCTAATTTTTAAACGCGGCAAGGCGTAGGCGGCAATCGCGGCGTGTCGGACGCGCAACTCTCCCCAAGTGATGTCGCCGTCGCCGTTGCCGTCGAGGCCGATGGCGAAATCGAGATCGCGCAGCGCGATGTCCCATTGGCCGGTGAGGTTGTGGTCGGCGACTTGCAGAGACAGATAGCTGTCGCTGGGTTTGTGGGCGTGGGCGGTGCTGGTGCCGAATAGCAACAATAAAACAATCAAAACCTTTTGCCACGGATTAACACGGATAAACACGGATAAACACCAAAAACAGACAAGCCAAATTTTTGTCGCATCTTGGTCGAAAATGGTTTTGATGTATCCGTGTAAATCCGTGTTATCCAGAGGATACCGGGCTGCGCCCATAATCCGTGGCTGAATTGGCGTGGTTAATTTCATCGCAACGCCTCCGCCTGTTGCTTCAGGCGTTGCAAATACACGTCCTCGTTGCCCGATTCCTGCAACCATTTCAACACCGGCAGCGTCGCCGCCTTGTCTTGCGCCGCCAACGCGGCTTCGAGCAACATGCGCGCGTCAGACGGCTCGCGCTGGCTTTGCCAATTTTCTTGCGCCAGCCTTAACGCTTCTTTTGCGTTCTGCAAAAAATATAAATAAAACCGCGACTCTTCTTGGATGTGCAGCTTGTCGCCGCGCAGCCGCGCCGCATCGAACCGCGCCGCAATCGCGGCTTGATGCGTCGCGGCGGATGGCAAATTCAAGGCTTTTTCGGCCAGCGCGAGACGCACCAGCAACACGTCGGAGCGTTCCGCGCCTTTGAGCAGGGTCAGCACCTCTTGCGGGCGGTTCGCGTCGAGCAAAAATTCGGCATAAGCGGCCAGCAGATAAGCGTCTTTGCCGCCGGATTGTTGCGTCAACGCGAGCGCGGTTTTAAAGTGCGCATCCGCATCGACGGCGCGCCCCATCCTGTCGGCGATTTCCGCCAAGCGCGTGAGCGCCCAGCGTTTTTCGACGACGGGGGCGGCGGTGCTGGCAGCATAGATTTTTTGCAACGCGGCGTAAGCTGCCGCCGCCTTGCCGGTGAGCGCGTCAACCGTGCTTTTACACGCCACCACGATCAGCGGGCTGGCACTGCCGCGAAGCCGCTCACACGCTTGCAACGCCGCCGCGTAATCGGCCTGCACCAGATAAATCGCCGCGCGCAACGACCACGCCGCGCCGTTGTCCGGCTCGCGCCCGATGGCGAGTTCGAGATCGGCCAACGCGCTGGCAAAATCGTGCGTGTATTGCCGCAGGGTGGCGCGCAACACCAACACCTCGGTGGGCGGCGCAGTTGCGGATCGCGGCAACGTCCACCACGGGGCTAAAGCCGCCTCGGCGTAGCCGATAAAGCGCGGGTCGCCTTCGGCTAGGGCCAGGTCAAAATAACGCTGCGCCAAGGTCACGGCGAGCTTGAGATTATTGGGTTCGCGGCTCAATTCGCCGCGCAGACCGGATAGCTCCCGATAAACCGGGTCGTTCACCTTGAACGGCAAACGTTCGAGCACTACGCTGTCACCCGCAGGAATGAAGGGGGCGGACTGTGCCAAGCCAGAATACAGACACACCATCCCAAAAATCGTCAAAAATCGCAACATATTGAGCCTGAACAATGCCAAAATGAGGATTGTGCCAGAGAAACTTGCCTAACACTGTCAACCTCTCCGCAACCAGCGCGTTATTTGCCATGACACACGCCATTTGGTGTCATTCTTTCCAACCTCGAGGAGCTATACATGAACAAAATTTTATCCGTACTGATCGCAACCGCTTTTGCCGCAACTTCTTTCACCGCTGTTGCCGGTAGCCACATGGCTGCCGCACCTGCTGCCGCTGCCAAGCCTGCTGAAGCCGCCAAACCCGCTACGCCCGCAACCCCGGCTACGCCCGCCAAGCCCGCCGAAGCCGCCAAGCCTGCCGCTGCTGCACCTGCTGCTGCCGCCAAGTCTGACGAAGCCGCCAAGCCCGCTAAAGCGAAGAAAGCCAAAAAGGCCAAAAAAGCCAAAAAAGCTGACGCAGCCGCCAAGTAGTGCTGGTTAAGGGTGCCTCTATAAATTCAAAGTTCTAAGCAAAACGAGGCGCGATCAAAAAATGTTGACGCAGCATATGTCTGATATGTAAGGAAACATTTTTTGAGAGCAACAAAGTGTTGCGACGAAATTTGGATTTGTAGAGGTGCCCTTAAATCTGCACGGCAAAGCCGGAAGAATCGAAATCGTTGGTTTTTCCGGTTTTTTTTAAATGTTCCGCAAAAACGGTCAACCGTTGTTTTTGCGGTGCGTTAAGCGCGAGACCGGGCAATTCCGGTTAGTTTCGTTTTTTATTATTAATCCATTCTAGAGAGGAAGAAAACATGAACAAGCTTTTGTCCACCCTGATCGCAGCAGCTTTCGCAACCGTTGCTTTCACCGCTGTTGCTGCCGATGCCCCTAAAGCAGATGCAAAAAAAGCTGAAGCCAAGCCTGCTGCCGCTGCTTCCGCACCTGCCGCTGCTGCGCCTGCTGCCAAGGCAGATGCCAAGAAAGATGCAGCCGCACCTGCTGCCAAGAAAGACGAAAAGAAAGCCCACTAATAATCGGCTTCATTTCGCAATAAAAAAGGCAGGGTTAACTCCCTGCCTTTTTTTTGGCCGCTATTCGAAGCGAGATAGTAGCGTCCGCCCGCTGATGCGGGATAAAATGCGTCCCCATTCCGAAAATCTTGGAACACCGCATGATCTGGAAACCCAATGTAACCGTCGCGGCGGTGATCGAATGCGACGGAAAATTCCTGCTGGTGGAGGAAGAAACCGAGCGCGGCGTGCGCTGCAATCAACCTGCGGGACACTTGGAACCAAACGAGTCCCTCGTCACGGCGGTGATCCGCGAAACGCTGGAAGAAACCGCTTACCACTTCCGGCCGCGCGCGCTGGTCGGTGTTTATCAGTGGCATTCGACGAATAACGACACGACGTATTTGCGTTTCGCCTTCAGCGGCGACATCACCGCGCATCAACCCGAGCGTCCGCTCGATCAAGGCATACTCCGCGCCGTGTGGTGCAACATCGACGAAATCCGCAGCGGCATCGGCCAGCACCGCAGCCCGCTGGTGCTGCAATGCGTGGAAGACTACCTGGCCGGCAAACGCTACCCTTTGGAAATACTCACGCATTTCGATTGAACGATGACCCAAGCATGACTAAGAAACGCATCGTAGTGGGCATGTCGGGAGGCGTGGATTCCTCGGTGACCGCGTTGCTGCTGAAGCAGCAGGGCTTCGATGTCGTCGGCCTGTTCATGAAAAACTGGGAAGACGACGACACCGACGAATACTGCTCGTCCAAACAAGACTTGATCGACGCTGCCTCGGTCGCCGACATCATCGGCATCCCGCTCGAAGCGGTGAATTTCTCCGCCGAATACAAAGACCGCGTGTTCGCCAATTTCTTGGCAGAATACCAGGCCGGGCGCACCCCCAACCCCGATGTGCTGTGCAACGCCGAAATCAAATTCAAGGCCTTCCTCGACCACGCCATCGCGCTCGGCGCGGAAAAAATCGCCACCGGCCATTACGCGCAAGTGCGCGAAGTCGACGGCCTGCATCAGCTCCTCAAAGGCGAAGACGGCAGCAAGGATCAAAGCTATTTTCTCTACCGCTTGAACCAGGCGCAACTATCGCGCAGCCTGTTCCCCATCGGCCATCTCTACAAACGCGAAGTGCGCAAAATCGCCGAACAAAACGGCTTGCCGAATTTTTCCAAAAAAGACAGCACCGGCATCTGCTTCATCGGCGAACGGCCTTTCCGCGAATTCCTGAACCGCTATTTGCCACGCCAGCCCGGCGAAATGCAAACGCCGGAAGGCAAAGTCGTCGGCCAGCACATCGGCCTGATGTATTACACCATCGGCCAGCGGCAGGGGTTAGGGATAGGGGGAATGTCACCTACACCGCGCAGCGGTGCCGACCTCACCCTCGCCCCACGGGGGAGAGGGCGGGGAGCGGGGGAGCGCGATGACAAGCATCAAAGAACAGCGTTGCATGGGCAACACTTGCCCTGGTTTGTCGCCGCCAAGGACATGGCGCGCAACGTGTTGGTGGTGGTGCAAGGCCACGAGCATCCGTTGCTGTATCGCAGCAGTTTGCAGGCGACCGATTTGACCTGGGTGAGCGGCGCGAATCCGCACTGCAACTGGGTCTATGCCGCCAAAACTCGCTACCGCCAAAGCGACGCGCCCTGCTCGATCGCGCGCATCGCAGGCGATTTGTGCGAAGTCGAATTCGCCACCCCGCAATGGGCGGTGACCCCGGGGCAATCGGTGGTGGTGTATGAAAGCAAAGTGTGTCTGGGGGGCGGAATCATTGCATAGCAAATCCCCAATTGTTTTCTATTGTTCTATAATAAACCACTCGGAAACCCTGCTGGCGCAGGCTGGACAGCAAACAGAAAGGATGCGCTTATGAATGCCATTGTGATCGAACATGTCACCCTCAACGAATTGCCTGCCGCTTGGCGAAATCGCTTGCACATCGCGCCCGATACGCGTGTCACGGTACGCATTGAAGAAGAAGCTGAGCCGGTAGCGCCCTCGGCGTTGACAGATAACCCGATATTCGGGATGTGGCGCGACCGCGAAGATATGGCGGATGTGGGCGCGTATGTGCGCAGACTGCGCGCGCCGCGCTATCGGCCTGACGGCTCACGCAATGATGAAGATCGGTAATGCTGATTGATACCGATGTGCTGGTGTAGTTGACGCGCGGTCACGCGGGTGCTGCCGCCCGCTTGCAAGCACTCACCCCGTGGCGTATCTCGGCGGTGACGTACATGGAATTAGCTCAAGGTTGCCGCGATAAGCAGGAGTTGGCGCGCATGAAAAAGGGGTTGACGGTGAGCCGGACTGAGATTCTGCCGCTCAATGCAGTTATCTCTGATCGTGCGATGCAGTTGGTTGATGCTTACGCGCTGTCGCACGGCTTGCAGCTGGGTGACGCGCTCATTGCCGCAACCGCGCTCGAACACGGCGCGACGGTTCTCACCTCCAATACCAAACACTTCGGCGCAGTCGATGGTTTGTCCGTAGAGGTGTTTGTGCCATAACCGCTTCAGTTGCCAAAATAAGCCACTCGCTTCCGGTTTATCGGGGGAGTGGCTTTTTTATTTATGGGAGAAGAAAAAAAGCATGTCCGGCGAACGCTACTTCCCTTGATCGTGCGGCACGGTGACGCTGGCGGAGGCGGTGGCTTTATTGCCGGAACCGTCGGTGGCGGAATAGGTCACGGTGTAAATGCGCCCGGCTGGGTTCGTGCCTGCGCGTTTCGCGGCTAGGCTAAACTGTCTGTCGTCGCTGCCGAACTGCGCGCCTTGAATGTCATCGACGGCGAGGCTCTCGCTGGCGGTGATGGATTCGAGTTTGATTTCGGGGGCGGGGTCATAGTCGTCGCTCACGGTGAAAGTGGCGGTGATGGGCACGAGCTTGTTGTTGGGCGGCCAGAGAGTGGCGGGGGTGAAGGTCACCGTGAGGG
>Ga0209824_10001061_pt1 | contig 16186 bp, 9 predicted proteins | sample VDWuncwatermetaG_FD_184124 | JGI IMG/M metagenome (GOLD analysis project Ga0209824, IMG submission 184124) | Wastewater microbial communities from Netherlands to study Microbial Dark Matter (Phase II) - VDW unchlorinated drinking water (SPAdes)... ... | reverse complement strand
CAAGATGCCCTTCCGGACCAACCCTTCTTTGAGAGGAATGATGTTGACCTGAAGCAGGATCTGTTTTTCCGTATCTCCACAGGCGACCTCTTCCAAGGCCACCGCTCTCCCCTCCCGAAGGGCGGGCGTCATCAAGCCCAAGAGGGCGCGGAAGGGGCTCTCCCCGAAAAAGGACTCATAAGGATGGCTGAGACAGTCGGTGCCGGTCACGCCGAAGAGTTTCATCGCCTGGGGATTCACAAAGGAGATGATGCCCTCCTCGTCGATGGAGACAATGGCGAGGGTCAACGCATTTAAGACCCCTTCGATCCGCTTTCTCTCCTCGCTCAACCGCTGGACAAGATCGATATTTTCAAGGGCGACTGAGGTTTGGTTTGCAATGCCGGTCACAAGGGTGAGTTCCTCTCTCGAGAAACTCCCCGCCTGGAGCCGGCTGTCGATGTAGAGTAACCCCAAGGTACGATGCTGGCTCTCCAGCGGAACGCACATGCAACTTCGGATGCTTTGAATCTGAATACTTTGGGAACTTTTAAAACGGTCGTCCATCATTGCATCGAGAGTGAGGACCGATTTTCGCTCCCGCATCACAAGGTCCGTCACCGCGTTACTCAGGATGATCTCGTTCCCTTTCGAGCCTGCCTGACGCGCCCGCCAAACCCTCGGTATGAGTCTTCCTGTCCTTGCGTCGACGAGAAAGATGGCGCCTCTTTCGGCCTTAACGAGTCCGAAGACGACGTTCATCGCCTCATTCAACAGTCTTTCTTTATCCAGAATCCTCGAGATGGCATTGGCGAATCCATAAAGGATGAGAAGTTTTTGATGATCATCCAGAAGACGCTTGAGGTCCTCCTGCCCGAGCGTTTCAATGATTGTCTCTTCGTGAGGAACCTTCGCTTCTGTCATATCCTTATCATCCTTTCCACCGTCTGCATGAGGTCTTCGGTCTTCACGCCGTAGAGTTGCTCGAACTGCTGGCATATTTCTTTCGCGCTCGAGAGGGCCGGTTCGATACGGCATCCGGTGCCGCTTTCCAATGCTTTGAGCATTTTGGGGGCGGGGGGAACGGCAAAAGTGACCAAAAGAAGATTCCCGAACTGCTCGATCGGAAGGGTCACAAACTCCTTGAGCTGGTTGAGCGGAATCAAGCTGATGACTTTCGGCGAAATAGACAAAGAGGCCAAACGGAGATAGCGGACCCCTGAAAAAAGGGCCATCCAGTAGGTTATTTTCTCTTCCGTCATCCCCTCTTCCTGAAGAAATTGACTGAAAGACATGTTGGAAGCGTTGTTCTGAAAGGTGTCCCATTTCTCTTTGGAAAGATGACCTGTCATTACCAGGAACTCCCCAAAGGTTTTCTCGATACTTTTCCCCGCTGTTTGAAACAACTGGCCCGATCCGAACTGATCTTTGATCTTCAACGCTTCTTGAGCCTCGGGAGTATAAAAATGGGAGAGTGTGCCGACCACGGCGGCCTCGAATTTCTTTGGACCTCTCCACAAACAGGAAACAATCAGGAAGAAGGCCTCCTCTCCTTTTATCTTTTCCAAAACCATAAGCGCCCATCTTCGGACTTCGAGTTCCGCGTGACGGAGAGGATAGAGGAGAAAAGGAACGGACTCCTCCGTTCCTATGTCTCGAAGGGTTTCGAGGAGATTGATGAGCGTTTTTTCCTCTTTCAGAGAGGGAAGCCGCCGTGCAACGGCCAAGGGCGCTTCCGGGAATTGTTTGAGAATCGCGGAGAGCCGTTTCTTAAGCCGGAATCCGTCCAAAGGATCCATTTTGAGAAGATCGACGCTTCCCAGAAGGTCGACGAGATGGGGAAGGACGGTTTCCCCCAATGCAACCAGCAGTTCGTCGATACTGCGATCGTGTTGCGACGCCGTTTTGAAGCCCTGAATGAGCCGCGTGAGGACTTCATGCCGCGTGATTCTTACAAACGAATCGCGAATGAACGTCTCCTTTTTAGATTTTTCATCTCTTTCCAATTCCCGCCGGAAAACTTTAAGAATTTTAATGGCATAAGAAAACCGCTTGGCCGTGAGAAGCCTTTCTAGCACGGCATCCAAGGATTTGGCAAGAGGGCCTGTTACTTCAGGAGTGCCTTCCCCGAGGTGGGTCAGAAAGGCATCAATGCATTCATACAAAAGGAACTCCCCCTCGGGCACGGAAAGAAGGGTAACCAGTGCTTCGCTCACGGAGGCGATTTTCTGCCGAATCCCCAAAGAAGGATCGCCAAGTCCCTCAAGGAGGGTATGAACAATTTTTCGCGCAGACTCTCCTCGATTCATGGCGAGGAGGTCGGAAAGAAAGGGAAAGAGATACACTTCAAGGCCAATCCAGGCATAAAGGGCGTAGTCCTGGCCTAGGAGTTCCGCTTCCTTTTCCTGAACAGAAAGCTCTGTCCAACTCTTGGAAGAGAGAAGCCACTCAAAGGCCTTTTCTCCGATTCCGGCTCCGAGAAGCCGTGCCTTAAGCGCAGGCATCAGTTTCTCCCGACGGAGAGGATCCGGAAGAAGCCGCCCCAAGAGTTGACGGAGTTCAAACCCCGTCGCTGAACTCTGCGCCTCCGACTCCAAGAGATCCAAAATCGTTTCATCCGAAAAGAGCTGGGCCGCTTCGTCAAAAATACCGCTTCCTTTCTTCCCGGAAAGGAGTTCATCATGAAGCACCTGGGACCGGAGTTGGGGGTCCATGGCCAGAATGACTTCGACAAGGTGCTTGCGGAATTCTTGCCAATCTTCTTTGGAGAAATCGTGGAATTGCTCGGCGAGATTCCGAATCTCGGAAGAAACACGCTCAGCCTGTGTCTCTTCCCCCGCCTCCGACGCGGAGGCTTCTTCCAGAACCTTTGCCACCTCTTTCGGACTTTCCGACATAATCTTGAGGAGCCCTGACTGCCCCACCCAATTCGGAAAGCGGTTTTTAAGATATCCGGAAAGAATGAACTCCGAAACATCCGATTTCAGACTTTTCTGGCCAGTTCCTTTTGAAATTTTTTCGTAGTGGACTTCGTCTAATTTGATGTGCCGGACGTTTTCCTCTAATAAAAAACGGGAGAGGGCTCCCTCTTCCTGAAGGAGCTCTTTTTTGGAAGTTAAGAGTCGCAGAAAGATTTCCAACTCCTCAAGCGTGAGCCCTCGGCGGAACGTAAGGCTTGTGACTTTCCAACCGATGAGATTTTTTGCGAAATCACCCGCTCTTTTTTCGGCCACATCGACGAGGATCCCTTCGACCACAAGACGTCCGCCCGTTTCGCTGATGGAGAGTGTCTCGTGCGACCCGAGCAATTTCTCCAGAATGGTAAAGTACTGGGATACGGAGGCGACCGCCTGGGGGTGGCTTTTTGGAAACATCTTGAGGACCTTAAGGGCGACATCCTGTTGGATCAGAAACTCCCGGATGAGTTTTGGAAGTTCCTGCTTCCCGACGGGAGGAAGCGCCTGTTTCTCCTGCGAGGGGCGTTTCAGGGAGGCCCCTATCTCGAATTTTTCCAGATCATCCAAAAGTTGCCGTGCGGAGTGATACCGTTGCGACCGTTCCCTGGCCATGGCGTGCAGGATAATTTCTTCGAGTTCTGGAGAAAGTTCCGGTATGAGAATCCTGGGACGACGCGGCGTCTTTTCGATGACATTCCGGATAACCCGCAGGTTCGAGTCTGCTTCAAAGGGATTGACCCCCGTCACCATCTCATAAAGGACCACGCCGAGGGAATAAATATCTGTTTTCGCGTCGACCACTTCTCCTCTCGCCTGCTCAGGGGACATATAAAGAGGAGTCCCCATCACCTGTCCTGTCCGTGTAAGCCGCGGCTCCTCCACTAATTTCACGAGCCCAAAATCGGTCACGGTCACCCTGTCCTCGGCAGAAAGGAGGATATTCCCGGGCTTAATGTCCCGGTGAATCACTTGATGGTCATGGGCGTAAGCAAGGGCTTCCGCGACTTTCCGCGTCATGCGGAGCGCTTCTGCAACAGGAAACCTTTTCTCCCGTGCCAATTTCGTTTCGAGCGTCATCCCCTCGATCAGTTCCATCACAAAATAATGAAGATCGTGGTCGATACCGGTCTCGTAGACGCGGATGATATTCGGATGATCGAGTGAGGCTTGAGATTTGGCTTCCCGGTCAAACCGGTCGATAATCGTTTGATCGGTCAGGAGACTTGCCGGAAGGACTTTGATCGCAACACTCTCTCCCGATTCAGGTTTCGCTTCATACACGACCGCCATCCCCCCGCGGCCTAATTCGCGCACGATTTCGTAGCGGCCGAGACGTTTCCCGAGAAGCCCCTGCCGGAAACTTTCGAGTTCTTTGTTCTGAGACAAAATGTCACTTTGACTCATGGAAGATGGGCCTTTTCAGAATGCTGCAGAGCATCGAAGGTGCTGGGGAGATTCGTCCGCGACCGGATAAAGGCCTCCAGATCTTCAGGGGCGATACGCCACCTTCCGATTTTTGTGGCCCGAATCTCCCTATCCCGAATGAGTTCCCGAATTCTCCGCTCCGTCAGTTCAATTTTCTGAGCAACTTCTTGAACCGTGAGATACGTTTTCATGTTCATGTTCATGATTTCCTACCTGATTCCTTTATTTCCTACCATACGACATTTCACCGAAAAAAATTTTAGGACGTAAGGCCTTGCAGAATATGCTGTTCCAGCTTTCTCAAGTCAAGAGGTTTCACCAAGACATCCGTTGCTCCCGCCTGTGTCGCTTTGGCAACAGCATCGCGACTCGGGTAGGCCGTCATCATAAAAACAGGGAGATTCGGATAGAGCTGTTTGATCTGGTGAAGGGTTTCGAGCCCGCTCATCTCAGGGAGAAGATAGTCCAAAAGGACCAATATCGGCGTCTGAGAACGCGCACAACGGATCGCTTCCTCCCCGTTCCCCACAGCGGTTACTTTCTCGCAACCGATCAGTTTGAAAAAGCGGATAAGAAGATCCCGACTTCCGGAATCGTCATCGACGACCAGCACTTCGCCTTCTTTAAGAGATTTCGAAATCGTGTCTCTGTCCATCATGCACCTCAAATAAAAACCCATCCTTCAAAAAGATGGGTCGCTTTGATTCGGCAGCCAGGCTACCTTGTCCTTACGGACGTAGGCCCTTTAGCTTTGCGTCCCCGCCTTTCGACGGGTTTACCTTTATCGGTTTATTCAGTTGTCAATCTGCCAAAAGTATACCACAGGAACGGCTGAAAAACAAGGGGGCAAAAAAACAAACCCACCGGCGCTTTCGCACCGGTGGATTCCGGGCTTGCTTGTTATGAAAAATAAAAAGAGCCGATGTTCCCAGAAGCAAGCCCTGGTTTCGCTTCGGCAACCCAGCCGCCCTGTTCCGCCGTTACAATTTTCCATTTTACCCTGGCCCCTCACAGCCAGGGCCGCTTTATAACCGGCGAAGTGTAGGCCTGTGGCTTTGCGTCCCCGCCTTTCGACGGGTTTGCCTTTATCGGCTCTAATGCGAAGTATACCTGATATTTCCGCCTGTGTCAAGACTGTACATCGTATATAGTACATCGTACTTCGTGATTGAACGATGTACGAAGTACGAACGACGATGTACGAGGTACGAGGTACGAAACATAAGCGGTCTTTTTACCGTAATAAACTTTTAACGGTCTCGCCGATTTGACCAGGACTCTCGGCCACCAAGATTCCGCCAGCGCGCAGGGTAGTGATTTTTTCGTCAGCCGTTCCGCTCGATCCGGAAATAATCGCACCGGCATGACCCATGCGTTTCCCCGGAGGGGCGGTCCGGCCCGCAACAAAGGCGGCGACCGGTTTTTTAAATTCGGTTTGGATGAATCGGGTCGCCTCTTCCTCGGCTTCGCCTCCGATTTCCCCAATTAAAAGTAGGGCTTCCGTTTCATCATCCTTGGCAAAGAGTTTCAGAAGATCGACAAAATCACTTCCCAGGACCGGGTCGCCTCCGATGCCGATGCAGGTCGACTGCCCCAACCCCAGTTTTGTGAGTTGCCAGACCGCCTCGTAGGTCAAGGTGCCGCTGCGGGAAAGGACGCCGATTGATCCTTTCTTATGAATATAGCCGGGCATGATGCCGATTTTGCACTCTCCGGGGGTGATGATTCCGGGGCAGTTAGGTCCGACCAGGCGCATCCCTTTGGCCTTCAGTTCCTCTTTGACCCGGACCATGTCGAGAGTGGGGATCCCCTCCGTGATGCAGACCACAAGACGGATCCCGGCAGAGGCAGCTTCCCGGATCGCCTCCAGACAAAATTTGGCCGGGACAAAGATAACGGAGGCATCCGCCCCGGTCTTCTTCACCGCTTCGGAGACGGTCTCAAAGACCGGGATCCCTTCGCAGGCGGTTCCCCCTTTTCCGGGGGTCACTCCTCCCACGAGCTGGGTTCCATATTCCAGCATCTTCTGCGTATGAAAACGGCCCGCGTTTCCGGTAATCCCCTGTACAATGACTTTTGTGTTTTTATCGACGAGGATACTCATGCGACACTGTTTCGTACATCGTCGTTCGTACTTCGTACATCGTAAGGCCGTCTTTCCGTCACGAAGTACGATGTACGATATACGATGTACAAGCTGCTATTCACTTCTTCCATGCGCTGCAGCCACAACTTTCATGGCGGCATCGTCCATCGTGTCTGCCGGGATAATCTCGAGTCCTGAATCGGCGATCATCTTCTTGCCGAATTCAACGTTTGTCCCCTCAAGACGGATTACAAGCGGTACACGCAGAGGCACTTCTTTCAGTGCCGCAAGAATTCCAAGTGCAATCACATCACATTTCATGATCCCGCCGAAGATATTGACCAGCACCGCTTTTATTTTTTCGTCCGATAAAAGAATCTTAAACGCCTCGCGCACCTGATTCTGGTCTGCGCCCCCTCCTACATCGAGAAAATTCGCGGGACTCCCCCCGTAGAGTTTGATCACATCCATCGTCGCCATCGCAAGCCCCGCGCCGTTCACCAGACAACCGATATTTCCATCGAGGGCGATATAACTAATGCCGACCTCTTGGGCCAAAAGTTCCTTGGGGTTCTCCTCTTCCCGATCCTGCAGAGAAGAAAGTTCCGGATGACGATAAAGGGCGTTGTCATCGACGGACATTTTGCAGTCGAGGGCTATCAGGGTGTTCTCTTTCGTGAGGACCAAGGGGTTTATTTCAAGAAGTGAGAGGTCTTTCTCAAGAAAAATTTTTGAAAAGGAAGAGAGGACCGTATGAACTGCACCATTCAAAGAAGGGAGACCGAGATGTCTGGCGATTTTTTGGGATTGGGAAGGGTCAGGACCTTTGAAAGGATCGATCGGTTCCCTGAGAAGGGCGGAAGGGTTCTCTTTGGCGACCTCTTCAATCTCCATCCCTCCTGCGGGACTCGCCAGAACGACCGGGAGAGAAATTTTCCGATCAATCACAATACCCAAATAAAATTCTTTCGCAATCGGTGTCGCCTCTTCGACGAGAATCCGCCGGGTGAGGACGCCTTGAGGGCCTGTTTGGGCTGTGACAAGGCGTTTCCCGATGAGCGCTTTGGCGGCGGCGATAAATTCCTCCCGTGTCCCGACCAGTTGGACGCCCCCAGCTTTCCCGCGACCCCCTGCATGGACTTGGGCTTTTAGAACATAACGGCTTCCCCCCAGACGATCGAAGAGCGCTTCTGCTTCTTGAACGGTGGTTGCGACGAATCCTTTGGGAACAGGGATGCCATAGGAGGCGAGAAGCGATTTCGCCTGAAATTCGTGGAGTTTCATGAGGCGGAAGGGACGACGGAGAGAACCGAGGAAAGTTCCCGGACACCTTTCCGGACACTCTCGGCAGAGTTGAAGAGGGATTTCCTTTCTTCTTCGGTCAATTTGAGTTCAACAATTTCGAGAACGCCCCGACGACCTAAACGACAAGGGACACCGCAAAAAACATCTTTTAGACCGTATTCCCCTTCCAGAAGGGCACAGCAAGGAAGAATCTTTTTTTCATCCTGCAGAATACTTTGGACCATCTGAAAAACAGAAGCACCCGGCGCATAATACGCACTCCCTTGCTTAAGGAGCGCCACAATTTCTGCGCCCCCATTCCGGGTCCGTGTGACGAGGGCCTCGATTTCTTCTTTCTTTAAAAGATCCGCAATAGAAACCCCCTTGACCGTTGCAAATCTTGGGAGAGGAACCATATCATCCCCATGACCGCCGAGGACCATCGCTTCGACATCCTTCACACTTACCTTGAGTTTCTCAGCAATAAAATAACGGAATCGCGCGGCATCGAGGAGGCCGGCCATGCCGATCACCCGGTTCTTCGGAAAGCGGGTCATCTGATAAGCGAGGGTGGTCATTACATCTAAGGGATTGGTGACGAGGATGAGGATCGATTGGGGGGCATGCTGAACAACTTTTTCAGCAACCGCTTTTACGATCTGGGCGTTCGTTTTCAAAAGATCCATCCGGTCCATGCCGGGCTTGCGGGCGATCCCCGCCGTCACGACGACAATGTCCGAATTTTTGATCTCGGCATAGTCATTGGTCCCGCTGATTTTTGCGTCGTGGCCTTTCAGAGGAGAGGCCTCCATCAAATCAAGCGCTTTTCCCTGCGGCATCCCTTCAACGATATCCGCAAGGACAACGTCTGCGAGGTCCTTTTCAACAATCCTTTGAGCGACGGTCGCACCGACCTGACCCGCGCCGATCACAGCAACCTTGGGCCTTGTCATTGGAGTCTCCGGATGATCGCTTCTCCCATCTCACGTGTTCCGACCGCTGTGGGGTCACTTCGATCCTTTTTTAAGTCATAGGTCACAAATTTTCCTTCGCGGATCACATCGGCGGTCGCCTGTTCGAGCCGGTTCCCACGCTCTTCTTCCCCGATATGTCGTAACAGAAGGACGCCTGAAAGAAGAAGGGCTGTAGGATTTACTTTGTTAAGCCCTTTGTATTTGGGGGCGCTTCCATGCGTCGCTTCAAAGAGCGCGCCCGCTTCACCGATATTGGCACCGGGAGCGACTCCGAGCCCTCCGACGAGCCCTGCGCAAAGGTCTGAGACGATATCGCCGTAGAGATTCGGGAGGACGAGCACGTCAAACTGCTCCGGTTTCTGTACCAGCTGCATGCACATGTTGTCGACGATCCGGTCCTCAAATGCAATATCGCCATAGCGCGCGGCGACGGTACGCGCCACTTCCAAAAAGAGTCCGTCGGAGAATTTCATAATGTTGGCTTTGTGCACGGCGGTCACCTTTTTCCGCTTATTTTTCCGCGCATACTCAAAGGCGTAACGGACAATCCGCTCGGTCCCCGAAACAGAAATCGGTTTAATGCTGATCCCGGAATCAGGCCGCACCTTTTCCTGATGCTTCGCCAGCCAATCGATCAAATCTTGGGTCTCTTGTTTTCCTTTTTGGAATTCAATTCCCGCATAAAGGTCTTCGGTATTTTCACGAACGATCACAAGGTCGATATTTTTATAACGGCTGTTCACACCCTCGTAAGACTTGCAGGGTCTCACGCAGGCATAAAGATCGAGCGCTTTCCGGAGGGCCACATTCACGCTGCGAAACCCTGTTCCGACGGGGGTCGTCACAGGAGACTTGATCGCAACTTTATTTTTTCGGATCGATTCGATGACGGAATCCGGAAGAGGGGTTCCCTTTTCCTTCATGACGTCGGCACCGGCGTGTTGGACGTCCCATTCGATGGCAGCGCCTGTTGCCTCAATGCACTTTTTGGCCACCTCTGCCAATTCCGGCCCAACCCCGTCTCCGGGAATAAGTGTTACGCGATGAGTCATGAGGCTACGTTAACATAAAAAAGCGCGCCGGTCAATGCGCGCTGTCTGTTTAAGATACCGAACGCTTCACGAATTACAACCCTTGAAGCACCACTGTGGCAATTCTCTTCGCTTCTGCGAGTTCGTTCTGCACTTTTTCGGAAGTGATGAGTTTCCCCGCTTTTCCGAAGCCCTCGGTCACTTCCGCCAAGAGAAGTTTGGTAGCAGCATCCAGATCCTCGAGCCGATTCTCTCCAAGGGAAGCAAATTGTGAAGCGAGACTCGTTCCCAGATAAACTTCTTTCAGGAGGTCGACCGGTGCTTTCAAGGGAACGACAAAGGCCCTTTGGTGATTGACCGTAAGAGGCGCAAGAAGTCTCTCCCCCTGAAACGCGTGTGTCTGGGCAAGCGGATCATCGGGATTTAACAGAAAAACAACGGAGGACGTTTCAGGAAGTTGATCCAAACGGCTGATGAAACGCCGCGTGATCTTCTCGGCTAAATGATACCCGTAGAGGTTCCTCAATTTTGGTAAAAACCATCTGGCCTCAGCCGTTGAAAGTTCCGGGGTCGAAAAGTATAAAAATCCCTCGGTCTCTTTCAAAAGATCGGACAGGACATCTGGATTCGATTTTAAAGTTTCGTCCAGAAGCCGCTCCGCACTGAGCACGAGAATGGTGGAGCGGTTGACGCGGGACATCCGACTTCCAATTTCAAGAGGGTAGATGTCTTCGGCCACAGGCATCGGTGTCCGGTCAGGATGTAATTTTTGATTCAGCCGAGAAAAGAGTTCCCGGACCAAGACAGTATACAACGTACGCATCGCAGCTCGACCCGCTTCGTCGGTCTTACCCAGTTCATCAAGAAAGGGTCTGGCTTCAAACATCTTTGAGAGGGTCACTTCTTCGCCCGCCCCTTCAACAATCGATGCGACCGCCTCCGCCAGAGAGACCCCCTTCTCCCCGCCGTCGGATGCATTCTGCGTCCGCGCAAAAGCGCTGACACTCTTGACGATGGCGGTAAACTGATCCGCGTTGAGAGAGGCGCCTCCGATCAAGCCCCCGTCGATATTCGGCTGCGCGATGAGTTCGGCGATGTTCTTCGGATTGACACCTCCGCCGTATTGAATCCGGGTCTGGGCCGCGACCTCGTCGCCGAACGTCGTTAACAGGACGCCGCGGATAAACCGCTGCATGTTGTTCGCTTCCTGAGAGGTCGCCGTTTTCCCGGTTCCGATCGCCCAGACCGGCTCATAGGCAATCACAACACCTTTCATCTGCTCAGGGGTTACATCAGATAGACTTTTCCGAATCTGGTCTTCGATGGTCGTTTCTGTTGCGCCCGCCTCCCGTTCATCCAGCGTTTCACCTACGGCAACAATCGGCTTGAGGCCATTTGCCAAGGCGAGTTTTACTTTTTTGTTCACAATTTCACTCGACTCCGCAATACCCTGAAGTTCGCCATGCCGCCTTTCGGAATGACCAATAATGACGTATTCGACACCGAGGTCTTTCAGTTGCTCATAAGACACCTGCCCTGTGTAGGCCCCCGGCTCTCCGCTCGAGACATCCTGTGCCGCGAGATGGATCTGCGAGGCTAATCCAGATCTTGCCTGCAGAAGATTCCTGGCATGCCGCACCTCTGGAAGATGCACAAAAGAGGGGGCCACAAAGACATCGATACCTTCCATGCTTTCGAGTAAAACAGCAATTTTCTCTAACAAAGCATGCGCTTCTGCAACGGTGTTCACCGCCATCTTCCAGTTCCCGCCGATAACAGACCGCCGCACCGCCGCCTCCGCCTTGGCGAGCCGCACCTCGCGGTCCCCGCCGTCGGGGCTCACACCACCACCATACAAGGTGTCGCGCAGAAGAGCAATCTCTTTAAAGAAGGCTCCTGCATCCTCTATGCTGACATCGACCGTTTCAAGCGGATTCACATTTTCCTGGAACCGCCTTCGGTACGTATTTTCTGGAAAGGCACGTAGACGCTTCACGACACTCGGAATCCCGAGGTTTTTATCGTGGAAGAACGTTTCCGTAAGTGCTAATACATCCGGTCGCTCCAATAAGCCCACCATCCCCGGATGATCTGATTTGAATCCTGCGATGAGGCGGTGGAGAATCTTGTCAGGGGGATCGGAAGAGTAAAACGTTGAGGCATCCAAAGGAATGCCATATCTCTTGGCTAATTGAACGAACGCACCTTTCGTATCATCTGGAAGGAGACGTGATGGGCCCCGGTTCCAGTCGACGTATTCAACTGTTGCAACCGCATGCATGATCTCTGAGGCGGTAGCATCATGCGGTGCAGTAATGATTAAGGCTTCAGGGTTACCTCGCCCGCGAATTTCACGTGTTTCATAGGCAACCTTAATCTTTGATACCTCCGCAAAATTAAATTCAAGCGAGACAAAATTGTGTCTCAGCCACTCTTTCTTGAGGCGATCGAGTTCAGCCCAAAGAGATACTCCCTTTGTGCCGCCGTCGCGGGCCGATTCGGCCAATAACCTTGCGGCGAGTCCTTGAAGTTGCGCATCTTCTTGGGGCCGAGGAAGCTTTTGATCAAGAATGTTTCCTACCTCTGTAAGCCAATTTTCAATCCGCGCGCCCTTTGCCTTTCCGGTCGCAATCATGACGACATGATGAATGTCGAGAGGAATGAGATAATCGTAATTTGCCAAAAAGGCATCCGGGAGCGCTGCGGCCAATTCCCCCTTGTGAGCTTCTCGAAGGAGAGGATCTTCATGCGCCCTCCCTTCCCGGTGCATTTCATAGGCCGCCCTTAGCACATCTTCTTCCTCGATCGCGGCAACAATATCAAAACGCTTCCGGACCAACTCGATATCTACTTCTGGAGTACTCACTGCAATCCCATCCGCAAGAGTCGCTACAACCTTACTTCCTAAGTTAACCGTTTCATTTTGAAAAAGGGATTGCACCATGCTATTGGCGCCGGGCGTCTGGACACCGATCATCATCGCATCGACACCAAAGGCGGCCAAAGCGCGTTCGATCCCAACCGCCATCCCGCCGGAACCGATCGGAACGATCACCGCGATTTTCTCTCTCGTGGGATCTACCCCCTGTGCTTTCAGTTGTTCGACGATTTCAAGCCCAATCGTTCCAAAACTTGGGATCACTTCTGTTCCATGAGGGACAAAAATCCGATGGTCCGGTTCTTGGGAAGATAAAAAGGATCCGAGTCTTTTCGCCGCTTCATAGGTGGTAAGTCCTTCCCCTTCTTCATGGAGTTCATCCTGCTTCCGAACGATAACACCTAGCTCTCGAAGGCGCACCTCTTTTTCAGGGACGATATTTTTGGCCACATACACAACAATTTTCATCTCTTTGAGGTCTTCTGGAAACAGTTTCTTCATCATCAGCCCCGCTTCAGCGACGGCAATAGCCTGATTCCCGGTAGAAGCGGTGATGAGATGGGTTACCTTGTGTCCCTCTCGAATCCTCTGGATAATCTCACTATAGATGTAACTTGCCAGACGGGCCTTCTGAGAACCGAGGACCGGTTCAAGTTTTCGATAGATGTGACGGCCATGGCGGCTGCTTAACAGATTAGACTCAACAAGCGGGGAAACCGGGAGGTCAAAAAGTCTATTCAGTTGTGCCATCCGGCGAAACTCAAAGGGAGAAAGGAGAGGGCCTTCCTTTTTGCCTTGCTCCCTCTGCACCCGGATCCAGACAGGGGCATGGGTGGCCTCTTCAACCTTCCATACCTTCTTCCGTCTTGCGATCGCTTCATTTTGTGAGCCGAGATATTCCTCAACCACGCGATGGTAATCGAGAGGGTCTGTTTCAGGCTTCTCCCCATTCAAAAGACGAGCCATCCCATAGACCCTCACGAGGGCATGTGGACTCCTCACTTTGAAATATTGCATGAGGGCTACTTGCAATTCATGACGGAGGGATGCCTCATATTGATCGAGGGAGGCGAGTGTGACAATGAGGCGTGCCAAATCGGCATCCCCCAAGACCGGTCTCGCCTCAATCGCTCTAAATTCAGCGGTGGACCGGAGCCGCTCAGGGAATGTTTTGTTTCCTCCATCCCGGGAGGTGGTGACGCCACTTTCAAACGAATGTCCGCCGGCGCTCGGGATATGACGCACCACCTGAAAGGTCCCATCCGGAAGAGGACGATACACATCAACCCCTCCGACCACAAGGGGATCGGCATAAATCGCGACCTCGTAGAGAATTTCCGTGCCATCGTTGATGACTTGATGAATGGGATTCACCCGGCGGGTAATCTTTGAGAGGTCTCCCTCTTTTAAGGGCTCCTCTCCAGTCTCTCGAAGGCGGACAGGAGCAGCTGTTTCGGCCTCCACCACCTTAAAGCGCTTTTCCTTTCCTGTCCCTTTTCCTAAGATGCAGAAGACGCAGACATTCCCTCCATGATTGTGAATCGGATTTCTTTGACCCGGAAGATAGCCGATAATGGTAAGTTCAAAACGCCTTTGCGGATCAAGATGAATCACGACCCGCGGATAATCCGTGGGCCGGATTGCAGCACCTTTTCTCTGCTTCTGTACAACAATTTCTTCGATTCCGGTTTCCTTCAAAATCTTCTCAGCATTCGGAAGAACCTCGTTCCGGAAAATTGCCTCAAAGGCGTCCGCCAGATGACTCTGCTCCGCATCGGAGAGGGGTTGTTCAAGGTTGAAAGGGGTAAGGGTAGAATGAATCTTCCCAACGACCTCACGGGTGAGGGGCCCCAAGGTATAGGCCTCGCCGCGAAGGTCTTGGAGGACTTGAGAGGCGCTTCCGCCACGCACGATAAGGGGCTGGGTCCGGAGGGTGTGGCGGTGGTTATCGAGGGCGGTGGAAGGGGGCGTTAGAGACAGGACAAGGAAAAACTGGAGGACAACAGATGCCACGATGCGGGAGTAGCGCATTACAATCCCTTCACGATCCGCGTCACGACAGTTTCTGCCTCTTTGAGTTCAGTCTCAAGTGTGGGATGACGCTTCATGAGTTTGCCAAGGTTTCCCGATACTTCCGCAAGGAGAATCTGCGTGGCCAGATCGAGCGTCGACACATTATTCAGAAGCGAAGAGTTTTCTGCAAGACGCATCCCCAGTTGGATCTCCTTCGCAACATCTACTTCTTCTTTAAGAGAAACGGTGAATGTCTTTGATCCGCTCAGATTGCCGTATCTTGTGAGATGCTCGACAGTTCCCAGGCCTTTCTGATCCAAGAGGAAAACCACAAACGATGCCTGTCTGATGCGATCGTCACTTGTCTTGATAGAGCGGTCCCAAATCTTTCTAAATAACAGATCCCCGAACCGATTCTTAAGGGCATCGGTAACCTCATGATCATAGGGTGTGACAAAGAAAAGGGATCCCTCTGTCTTTTGTAAAAGATCATTAAGCGCTCCACGATTTAATCCCGGATCCAAAAGGCGGGAAGTGCTCAGCACAATGACCTTCTGTTTCCCGGATGGAACAGGGGCTATAGGGGAGAGATCGGATACATAAGGATCTTCGGAAAATAGTGTGATACTCCGAAGGGCGTTTCGTGCCAAGACTTTCGCGAGCGCAAGGCGTCCCGGCGTTTTCGTCACCTCCGGGTCGTGCTCAATCGCTTCGAAGATCTCTATCAAAGAGGGTGCATGGAGATCCTTCGCTTCATCCGGGATAAGTGCTGTAATCCGCCCAGTCGCCTCTTGTAGGGCGAGAGCAAACGGATGGGTCCCTCCATCCGCTGCCGAAGCGGGGGCCCCTGTAAAAACACGTGGCTTCCCTATAGGAGTGGTCAACCCCACCCTTGCATCCTCGGTCAAGAAAATATCCAGATTTTGGATTTCCAGATCGTCAGGATCTATAAGAGGACTTCCTTCAATAAGGCGGTTTGCAAGATCCCGAGCGATAGGCGCTCCGCCTTGAAGAGCTGTAAGCGCACGGGAAGCATCCTTAGAACCCTTTGCGCGCTCTTCCAAACCGGCCACGATCTCGTCCACCGACTCCCTGTTGAAGGCGGAGATAAAATCAGGAATTGTACGCTCACGTGCCGTAAGAATAAACTCCTGACGAAATTCCTTCACACTGAGACCCCCTTGCGCGGCGCTCTCCTTGAGCGCTTCCATCCAATGCGCTACGTCTTTAGGGGCTACATCCACCAATCCCACTTCATACGCCTGCTGCGCCTTGAGGGGTGCGCCGGTCAAGATCATCCATTTGGCAACGGCCTTTCCTACTTTCTGCGGGGTCCTGTATGTTCCGCCGAGCCCGGGATAAATGCCGACCTGGGTCACTTCCGGAAAACGGAAAAGCGCATTCGGCCCTGCGACAATGGCGTCCGCAGCGAGCGCTAACTCCAATCCGCCCCCCAACGCATAGCCATCGACCTCTGCCACAACCGGTTTGAAGGAAATGTCGATCGCGTGGAAAAGTTCCTGACCTTCGCGGGTAAAGTCGACGATGCGCTGTAAGCG
>Ga0209824_10001057_pt1 | contig 16217 bp, 13 predicted proteins | sample VDWuncwatermetaG_FD_184124 | JGI IMG/M metagenome (GOLD analysis project Ga0209824, IMG submission 184124) | Wastewater microbial communities from Netherlands to study Microbial Dark Matter (Phase II) - VDW unchlorinated drinking water (SPAdes)... ... | reverse complement strand
TTACTCTATTATTTGTGTTACTACCCCTGCGCCTACTGTCCTGCCGCCTTCTCTTATCGCAAAACGCAGTCCCTGCTCCATTGCTATCGGCATTATCAATTCCACTGTCATGTTTACATTGTCTCCAGGCATTACCATCTCTACTCCCTCTGGCAGCTTAGCTACTCCGGTAACATCTGTCGTCCTAAAGTAAAATTGTGGACGGTATCCATTAAAAAACGGGGTGTGTCTCCCGCCTTCTTCCTTCGTCAGTATGTATGCCTCTCCTTTAAATTTCGTGTGCGGGGTTATGCTTCCTGGCTTTGCTAATACCATCCCGCGCTCTACTTCTTCCTTTTTCGTTCCTCTTAGCAGTACTCCTATGTTGTCTCCTGCTTGCCCCTGATCTAATAGCTTCCTGAACATCTCTACTCCGGTTGCTACTGTCTTCTGGGTGGGCTTTATCCCTACTATCTCCATCTCTTCTCCGACTTTGATTATCCCTCTATCTACTCTGCCGGTTACTACTGTACCTCTGCCGGATATACTGAATACATCTTCTATTGGCATTAAGAATGGCTTGTCTATGTCTCTCTTGGGCATGGGTATGTAGCTGTCTACTGATTTCATCAACTGTAATATGGGGCCGCATTTAGGACATTCATCTTTGCCGCATCCGCATTCTAATGCCTTTAACGCGCTTCCTTTTACTATGGGTATCACATCTCCGGGAAATTCATATTTGGATAATAGCTCTCTTACTTCTAATTCCACTAAGTCTATGAGCTCTTTGTCGTCTACCATGTCTACTTTGTTCATGAATACTACTATAAATGGAACTCCTACCTGTCTTGCCAATAGGATGTGCTCTCTGGTCTGGGGCATCGGGCCGTCTGCTGCGCTTACTACAAGTATCGCTCCGTCCATCTGCGCTGCTCCGGTTATCATGTTCTTTACATAGTCTGCGTGTCCGGGACAGTCAACATGCGCATAATGACGGTTCTCTGTCTCGTATTCTATGTGCGCCGTTGCTATGGTTATTCCTCTCTCTCGCTCTTCCGGCGCCTTGTCTATCTGATCGTATGCTACAAAGCTCGCAAGCTTCTTTGACGACAATACCTTCGTTATCGCTGCTGTCAATGTCGTCTTACCATGATCAACATGACCTATTGTACCTACATTAATATGCGGCTTGGTACGTTCAAATTTGGCCTTAGACATATCTTGATACCTCCTGATTGTGTAGGAGCAAGGTCGCCTCGCCCCTTCTATCAATTATTTCCTTACCTCAACCTCGCCTTTTACCTTTGCAATTATCCCGTCTGCAATACTCTTTGGCACCTCTTCATAATGTGAAAATTGCAGTGTAAATATTCCTCTTCCTTGAGTCTTGGATCTTAGATCAGTTGCATAACCGAACATCTCAGAAAGGGGAACCTTTGAAGTTATCACCTGTGCAGAGCCCCTCGGTTTCATATCATTTATCTTGCCCCTTCTTGAATTTATGTCGCCAATAACATCACCCATATATTCTTCTGGCACAATCACCTCAAGGAACATTATAGGCTCTAACAATATAGGGCTGGCATTTCTCATGCCCTCTTTAAAACCCATAGATGCCGCAATCTTAAAGGCCATCTCAGATGAGTCAACTTCGTGATATGAGCCGTCATAAAGTGTAATCTTGATATCATTTACAGGGTAGCCAGCAAGAACACCGCTATCCATCGCCTCTTTCAAGCCCTTTTCTACTGCTGGTATATATTCCCTTGGCACAGAACCGCCGACAATCTTATTTACAAATTCAAAGCCTGCGCCGACTTCATTCGGCTCAAGCTCCAGCCTTACATGGCCGTACTGTCCTCGTCCGCCAGACTGACGGATAAATTTGCCCTCTGCAGTTGTCTTTCCCTTAATTGTTTCCCTGTATGCAACCTGCGGCTTGCCAACATTTGCATCTACCTTAAACTCACGCTTTAACCTATCAACAATAATCTCAAGATGAAGCTCGCCCATTCCGGAGATAATCGTCTGTCCTGTTTCAGTATCTGTAGAAACCTTTAACGAAGGATCCTCCTGTGAGAGCTTCTGCAGAGAGATGCCGAGCTTTTCCTGGTCCTGTTTTGTTTTCGGCTCAATAGCCACTGATATAACAGGAGATGGAAACTCCATTACCTCAAGGATTATCGCATTATCTTCATCACATAAGGTGTCCCCTGTAGTTGTACTCTTAAGGCCTACTGCTGCAGCAATGTCGCCAGCACAAACCTCTTTAATCTCCTCACGCTGGTTTGCATGCATCTTAAGGAGCCTTCCAATCCTCTCTTTCGTATCCTTTGTGGAATTATATATATACGAACCGGCATTTAATACACCGGAATATACCCTGAGAAATGTAAGCTGGCCAACATAAGGGTCTGACATTATTTTAAAGGCAAGCGCTGAAAACGGCTCTTCATCCTTTGGATGCCTCTCCAGCTCTTTACCATCTTCAGGGTCTATACCTTTCACTGCAAAAACATCTGTTGGAGCAGGCAGGTAATCAACAACTGCGTCTAACAGAAGCTGTACGCCTTTATTCTTAAAGGCTGAGCCGCAGATTACAGGTGTCAGCTCCATCTTTACTGTTGCCTTTCTTATGCCTGTCTTTATCTCCTCTTCAGTAACAGCCTTGCCGTTTAAATACTTTTCCATTATAGTTTCATCATAGTCAGCAATGGCCTCAATCATCTTATCGCGGTATGCCTTTGCCTCTGCAAGAAGGTCAGCAGGTATATCCTCAACAACATACTTTGCACCGAGCGTTTCATCATTAAATAGAATTGCCTTCATATTCACAAGGTCTATGCAGCCCCTGAAGCCGCTCTCTTTTCCAATTGGAAGCTGGATTGGGACTGGCCTTGCGCCAAGCCTGTCTACCATTGTTTTTACACTGAAATAAAAATCAGCGCCGATCCTGTCCATCTTATTCATAAAGGCAATCCTCGGAACCTTGTATTTATCCGCCTGCCTCCACACAGTCTCAGACTGCGGCTCAACGCCGTTCACAGAATCAAACACTGCAACAGCGCCATCAAGAACTCTTAACGAACGTTCTACCTCAATGGTAAAATCCACATGGCCTGGTGTATCTATTATATTAATCCTGTGGTTCTTCCAGAAACAGGTTGTTGCAGCAGCAGTAATTGTAATACCCCTCTCCTGCTCCTGAGGCATCCAGTCCATAACTGCTGTGCCATCATGAACCTCGCCCATCTTGTAGGACACACCGGTATAGTAGAGAATCCTCTCTGTTGTCGTGGTCTTCCCAGCATCTATATGAGCCATTATGCCTATATTTCTTGTTTTATCTAATGATAGTTGTCTTGCCATAGTATTTTATTTAACTCTTATTTTAAATATTTCACAAATCAAAGCCTAAACGGTTATGAGCCGTCACCACCTGAAATGTGCAAAGGCCTTGTTCGCCTCTGCCATCCTATGCACATCATCCTTCTTCTTAATTGTAGTGCCTGTGTTATTTGCGGCATCCATCAGCTCTGCTGCAAGCTTTTCCTGCATTGTCCTTTCTGCCCTGTCCCTCGAATAACCAATTATCCATCTTAACGCCAATGCAATCCTTCTTGAAGGCCTTATGTCAACCGGCACCTGATAAGATGCGCCGCCGACCCTTCTTGATTTAACCTCTACTACAGGCTTGACATTTTCAATTGCTGTCTTGAATACTTTTAACGGGTCATTCCCTGTCTTCTCTTTTATAATATCAAATGCCTTATAACATACAGACTCAGCAAGGCTTTTCTTGCCCTCTTTCATAAGAACACTTACAAATTTAGCAACAAGCTTGTTGTTAAATTTTGGGTCTGGCAATATCTCTCTTTTTACTGCTACTCTTCTTCTTGACATCTTTATTAATCCCTGTTTATTTTAAGTTGATTTATTTCGGCCTCTTTGCCCCGTATTTTGACCTTCCCTGTTTTCTATCCTGCACACCCAATGTATCCAGAGCGCCCCTTACAATATGATACCTGACACCCGGAAGGTCTTTAACCCTTCCGCCCCTTACTACAACAATGGAGTGCTCCTGCAGGTTGTGCCCCACACCAGGTATATAAGATGTTATCTCAATACCGTTTGTAAGCCTGACCCTGGCCACTTTTCTCAGGGCCGAGTTAGGCTTCTTTGGCGTGGTTGTATACACCCTGACGCATACACCGCGTCTCTGCGGGCAGCTCATCAGAGCGGGACTCTTTGTCCTTTTCTCTATCTTTTTTCTTCCATTCTTAATTAGCTGACTTATTGTCGGCACTACGCGCTCCTTATCACCAAAATTCTTGTTTTATCTATTTGTAAAATCAATAGAAAGTTCACTAAAACTGTTTAGTGGGAAAAACCTATGCATTATATTAGAAACTTCAAAACTTGTCAAGGGTTTTCTAAAAAGAAAACTTAACTAACCTTTTCTTCCACTCTGCTTAATGCGGCCTCCTCAACTTTAGCCCGCTCCTTAGCCTTTCCCTCCCTTTTAAACTTTATGTAGCTGTTTTTATATTCTGGCAGGCCGGTTCCCGCAGGTATAGGTCTTCCAATAATCACATTCTCCTTTAGGCCTATAAGGTAATCAACCTTTCCGCTGATGCTCGCCTCTGTTAACACCCTTGTTGTCTCTTGGAAGGATGCAGCAGAGATAAAGCTGTCGGTTGTTAAGGCAGCCTTTGTTATGCCGAGCAGAATCGGCTTGCCGATTGCCGGCTTGCCGCCCTTTGCGATTACACGTTCATTCTCAACTGTAAACTCAAACTTATCTATCTGGCTGCCGATTAAAAAATCTGAATCGCCCGGCTCTTCTATCTTGACCTTTCTCAACATCTGCCTGACTATTACCTCAATATGCTTGTCATTTATGGCAACACCCTGCAGTCTGTAAACCTGCTGCACCTCATCAACAAGATATTTCTGCAGCTCCTTTGGTCCTAGGATATCAAGTATATCGTGCGGATTAGCAGCGCCATCCATCAGCGGCTCACCTGCCATTACCCAGTCGCCTTCATGCACATTAACGTGCTTTCCCTTGGGGATGAAATATTCCTTCATATCGCCCATCTCGTTCTTTACAACAATTCTCCTCATTCCCTTTACAAAACCGCCGTATTCTATAGTTCCGTCAATCTCGCTGATTACTGCCTGCTCCTTTGGTTTCCTTGCCTCAAAGAGTTCAGCAACCCTCGGAAGACCTCCTGTAATATCCTTTGTCTTTGTTGTCTCTCTCGGTATCTTTACAAGCACATCGCCGGGATACACATAGTCGCCCTTGTCAATCAGGATATGCGAACCAATAGGCAAAAGGTATCTTGCAACAGTCTTGTTGTGTTCATCCTTTATAGAGATACGGGGCCTTAATGTTGTTCCCTGATAATCAATAACCACCCTTCTTGAAAGGCCTGTTACCTCATCCACCTCTTCTTTTATAGTTTCTCCGTCAAGAATATCGCCGAAGGCAACCCTGCCGCCTGCCTCTGTCATAATCGGCATTGAGTATGGATCCCATTCAACAATCTTCTGGCCTGCTGTAACAGCCTTGCCATCCTCTATCTTTATCTTTGCGCCATAGACAACAGAGTATCTCTCCTTCTCTCTTCCTGTTTCATCATAGATTGCAATTCTTCCGTTACGGTTCATAGTAACCATATCGCCGTCTTTATTCTTTACAGTATTCAGATTAATATACTTCAGGGTGCCGGAGTTCTTTGCCTCAAGCACTGTCTGCTCTACAACCTTGCTTGCAGTACCGCCGATATGGAATGTTCTCATTGTAAGCTGTGTGCCAGGCTCACCGATAGACTGCGCGGCAATTATGCCGACAGCCTCGCCCTTTTCAGCCAATTTACCCCTTGCAAGGTCTCTTCCATAGCACCTGATACATATGCCGACCTTTGACTGGCAGGTCAGAACAGACCTAATCTTAATCCTGTCAATGCCTGCATCAATAATATTCTTTACAATGGTTTCATTTATCTCTTCAGATGCCTTTACTATAACCTCGCCTGTAATAGGGTCATTTACATCCTCTGCAGTAACCCTGCCAAGTATCCTCTCCTCAAACGGCTCAATAATCTCGCCGCCTTCAACAAGAGAAGTTACATATATGCCGTCTACGGACATACAGTCGTCCTCTGCAATAATAACATTCTGCGCCACATCTACAAGACGCCTTGTAAGATAACCTGAGTTTGCTGTTTTTAATGCAGTATCTGCAAGTCCCTTTCTTGCGCCGTGTGTTGAGATAAAGTACTGCAGAACTGTTAATCCTTCCCTGAAGTTTGCAGTAATAGGCGTTTCAATAATCTCTCCAGACGGTTTTGCCATGAGGCCCCTCATGCCGCCGAGCTGCCTGATCTGCTGTGTGCTGCCCCTTGCGCCTGAATCAGCCATCATAAAAATAGAATTAAATTCCCTTATCTCCTTTGAAGTAACCTCGCCAGCCTCGCCGTTTACACCGCCTACCTTCTCTACGCCGAGCTCCTTCATCATTTCAATTGCAACGACTTCAGTTACATGCGCCCAGATATCAATAACCTTATTATATCTCTCGCCCTTTGTTATTAGGCCGTCAGCATACTGTTTCTCTATCTCCATTACCTCTTTCTCCGCTGCCTTGATCAATTCAGCCTTCTTTGTCGGGATATGCATATCATCAATGCATATTGATATCCCGGATTTAGTGGCATATCTGAATCCTGTTTCCTTTATCTTATCTAAGAAGACAATCGTCTCCCTCTTTCCTGCCTCGCGGTAGCTGTAATCAATAAGCTTGGCTATTTCCTTTTTCACCATCTCTTTATTTATCATTGAGAATGGCAGCCCCTTTGGCAGTATTTCGCTAAGAAGCACCCTTCCAACTGTGGTATCAACCAATTTACCATCAATCCTTACCTTTATCTTTGCATGGATATCAAGCTCATCTGCATCATAGGCGATCCTGACTTCAATCGGGTCATAGAATATCTTGCCTTCTCCCTTTACGCCTGTTTTCTCCTTTGTAAGATAATAACATCCGAGGACCATATCCTGTGAAGGCACCATAATTGGCTTCCCATTAGCAGGTGAAAGTATACTGTTAATGGACATCATCAATACCCTCGCCTCAATCTGGGCCTCAACAGAAAGCGGCACATGAACAGCCATCTGGTCGCCGTCAAAGTCCGCATTAAATGCAGCGCAGACCAGAGGATGTAGCCTTATTGCCTTGCCCTCCACAAGTACAGGGTCAAATGCCTGTATGCCGAGCCTGTGCAGAGTCGGCGCCCTGTTTAAGAGGACAGGATGCTCCCTTATCACATCTTCAAGGACATCCCATACCTCTCTTCTTTCCTTCTCCACTAATTTCTTTGCGCTCTTTATAGTAGTTGCATATCCATTTTCCTCAAGCTTGTGGAAGATAAACGGCTTAAAGAGCTCAAGCGCCATCTTCTTTGGCAGACCGCACTGATGCAGTTTTAATTCAGGGCCTACAACAATAACTGACCTGCCTGAATAATCAACCCTCTTTCCGAGTAGGTTCTGCCTGAATCTTCCCTGCTTGCCTTTCAGCATATCGCTCAGGGATTTTAACGGCCTCTTATTAGGTCCGCGAATAACCCTTGCGCGTCTGCCGTTATCAAATAGCGCATCAACAGCCTCCTGCAGCATCCTCTTTTCATTTCTTATAATTACAGCAGGGGCATTCAGCTCATAGAGCCTCTTTAATCTGTTGTTCCTGTTTATAACACGCCTGTATAAGTCGTTTAGATCAGAGGTTGCAAACCTGCCGCCGTCTAAGGGCACAAGGGGTCGTAGTTCCGGCGGAAGAACAGGAATAACGTCCAGAATCATCCACTCAGGCTTGTTGCCTGATTTCTTGAATGACTCTACTACCTTGAGCCTCTTGGTTAATTTTTTCTTAACAGCAGTTGAAGTGGCAATCTTTATCTTATTGCGGAGTTCCTCCCATAACGCATCTATATCAACCCTCTTTAAGAGCTCCTTTATTGCCTCTGCGCCCATCTCTGCACGGAAGCTGCTTCCATATTCGGAAACAAGAGAGTGGTATTTCTCCTCACCGACAAGTTCCTTCTCTTTTAACGGTGAATCTCCCTGATCAATTACAACATACTCTTCAAAATATAAAACCCTTTCAAGCTGTTTCAGGGTCATATCAAGGAGATTGCCTATCCTGCTCGGCAAACCTTTTAAAAACCAGATATGTGCAACAGGGCTCGCAAGCTCAATGTGGCCGAGCCTTTCGCGGCGCACCTTGGACTGTATAACCTCAACACCGCACTTATCGCAGACAATGCCGCGATGCTTCATCCTCTTATACTTTCCGCAGTTGCATTCCCAGTCCTTTGTCGGCCCGAATATCTTGGCGCAGAACAGTCCGTCACGCTCTGGCTTAAATGACCGGTAATTGATGGTCTCTGGCTTCTTGACCTCGCCATAAGACCATGAACGGATCTTCTCAGGCGATGTCAATCTTATCCTTATAGCATCAAAACTGACCGGCTCTTTTGCTTTTTCAAAAAGGGTATTTATGTCTTGCAATGTATGCCCTCCTGTTTAATCTTCCTTGCTCTGTTTAATTAATTCTACATCAAGGCAAAGGCTCTGCAGTTCTTTTATCAATACGTTAAACGACTCTGGCAGGCCTGCCTCAAGGTAATTCTTTCCCTTAACGATTGCCTCGTAAATCTTGGAACGACCGGGCACATCATCAGATTTTATTGTAAGGAACTCCTGCAGCGAATATGTAGCGCCATAAGCCTGAAGCGCCCAGACCTCCATTTCTCCTAATCTCTGGCCGCCAAACTGCGCCTTGCCGCCGAGCGGCTGCTGGGTGACAAGCGAGTAAGGTCCAATAGACCTTGCATGTATCTTGTCATCAACAAGGTGATGCAGCTTCAGCATATACATATATCCAACTGTAACTTCCCTGTCAAAGGACTTGCCTGTCCTTCCGTCATAAAGGGTTATCTGGCCGCTTGTAGGAAGCTTTGCCTTCCTCAGCATGTCTTTTATCTCTGATTCTGTCGCTCCTTCAAAGACAGGTGATGCAACATAAAGGCCAAGCGTCCCTGCCGCCCATCCAAGATGTGTTTCAAGTATCTGCCCAACATTCATTCTTGAAGGCACTCCGAGCGGATTTAATACGATCTCTACAGGCGTCCCGTCTGGCAAATAAGGCATATCCTCTTCAGGCAGGATGCGGGATACAACGCCCTTATTCCCATGCCTTCCAGCCATCTTATCGCCGACAGAGAGCTTCCTCTTCATTGCAATATAGACCTTAACAAGCTTGATAACACCAGGCGGAAGTTCATCGCCTTTTTTAAAACGGCTCATTCTTTCATCAAAGATTGTTTGTAAGATATCAATCTGGTCATTTGTTGACCTTTCTATCTCCTCTAATTTCTCCTGATACTCTGGATCAGCTAACTGTATGTTTTCAAGGTCTCTGTCAGAAATAGCGTCCAATAGCGACTGCGTAAACTTTTTCTTTTTGTTCAAAATAACATCGCCTGTTTCAGAATCAATTACATCCTCGGCAGCAGTCTGACCCGACACAATTTCCTTTATCTTTTTGTATTTTTCTTCCTCTATAATCCTAAGCTCATCCTGATAATCCCTCTGCAGCCTCTGCATATCATCGTTCTCAATGCTCTTTGTCCTCTCGTCCTTTTCAACGCCTTTTCTTGAGAATATCTTAACATCAACTACAGTGCCCTCTATGCCAGGAGGAACGTTCAAGGAAGCATCCTTAACATCCCCTGCCTTCTCGCCAAAGATTGCCCGAAGCAGCTTTTCTTCAGGGGTTAACTGAGTCTCGCCCTTAGGTGTAACCTTGCCTATAAGGATATCACCCGGCTTTACCTCTGCGCCTATGCGTATTATGCCGCTTTCATCAAGATTTCTTAAGGCATCTTCACTGACATTTGGAATATCCCTTGTGATCTCTTCCTTGCCAAGCTTTGTATCCCTTGCCTCAATCTCAAACTCCTCAATGTGCAGGGAGGTAAACCTGTCTTCCTTCACAAGCTTTTCGCTTATCAATATTGCGTCTTCAAAGTTGTATCCCTCCCATGGCATGAATGCAACAAGGACATTCCTTCCGAGGGCAAGCTCTCCAAGCTCGGTTGCAGGGCCGTCTGCCAGTACATTGCCCTTTACAACCCTGTCACCAACAGAAACAATCGGCTTCTGATTTACACAGGTATTCTGATTTGAGCGCTTGAACTTAATGAGATTATATACATCAAGGTCGCTCTCCGGCGACTCTCCCTCTTTTGACCTGACCTTTCTTCCTGAGCTGTCTGCCTTTACAACGATCCTTGTGGCATCAATGCTCTCAACATAACCGCTTCTCTTTGTCAAAACCACGATGCCCGAGTCTCTTGCAACAATCTCTTCCATTCCTGTGCCGACATAGGGTGCATCAGTGCTTAATAAAGGAACTGCCTGCCTCTGCATATTTGAACCCATTAAGGCACGGTTTGCGTCGTCGTTTTCCAAAAATGGGACAAGGGCTGTGGCAATGCTGACTATCTGTTTTGGCGAAACATCCATAAATTCTACCTTTTCAGGCGGAACAAGGACAAAATCGCTTTTATGTCTTGCAGATATGCTCTCTGATGTTAAATGCCCCCTGCTGTCAACAGGTGAGTTTGCCTGTGCAACAACATAGTCCTCGCCGTCTACTGCAGAGAGATATACTATATCATCTGTTATCTTGCCGTTTACAACCTTTCTGTAAGGCGTCTCTATGAAACCGAATTCATTTACCCTTGCATAGGTTGAAAGTGATGTTATCAAGCCTATATTCGGACCTTCAGGGGTTTCAATCGGGCATATCCTGCCGTAGTGCGTTGGGTGAACATCCCTGACCTCAAAGCCTGCCCTCTCCCTTGTTAAACCGCCGGGACCGAGTGCGCTTAACCTTCTTTTATGTGTAATCTCAGCAAGCGGATTTGTCTGGTCCATAAACTGCGAAAGCTGGCTGCTTCCGAAAAATTCTTTTACTGCTGCAATAACAGGCTTGGCATTTATAAGGTCGTGTGGCAGTATCGTATCCATATCAAGGATATTCATCCTCTCCTTTATTGCCCGCTCCATCCTCACTAAACCTACCCTGAACTGATTCTCAAGGAGCTCGCCTACTGATCTTATCCTTCTGTTTCCAAGATGATCTATGTCATCTATCTCGCCTTTGCCTACCCTGAGATTAAGAAGGTATCTTATGACCTCAATAATATCCTCTGGCGTCAATACCCTTTTTTCAATCGGAATGTCCAGCTTCAATTTTTTATTCAGCTTCATCCTGCCCACAGGAGAAAGGTCATATCTCTTTGGGTCATAGAAGAGGCTCTCAAAGAGGTGCTTGGCTGTCTCAATGGTGGGCACCTCGCCAGGTCTTAATCTCTTATATATCTCTACCATTGCCTCTTCCTTAGAACTCACCTTATCCATCAGCATGGTATCCCTTATTGATGGTATAACCTGAATGCCGTCTATATAAAGGGCATTAAATTTCTCAAGCTTTGTCTTCTGAATCTTATTTAATGCCTCATCTGTAACCTTTTCATTAGCGCCAATGAGCACCTCGCCTGTTGCAGGGTCCACAACATCATGAAGGACTATTCTTTCAATAAGCTCTTCCCTTGAAATTGGTATTTCTGCAACACCTGCAGACTCCATCTTTTTTAAGATGGCCTTATTTATCCTGCTTCCCTCTTTTACAATAACCTCTCCGCTCTTCTTATCCACTATATCCATTGGTGCGCGGTTGCCAATAAGGACATCAGGGTTCAGTTTTCTTAGGAATTTTCCCTTACTTATTATTATGTCTTCTATAGGATAGTAAATCTTAAGAAGCTGCTCTGATGTATAGCCCATTGCCTTAAGCAGTATTGTAACAGGCATCTTCCGCCTTCTGTCAATACGCACATACACTGTATCCTTTACATCAAACTCAAAATCAAGCCATGAACCTCTATATGGTATTATCCTTGCTGAATAGAGTATCTTGCCGCTCGCATGGGTCTTGCCCTTGTCATGCGAAAAGAACACACCGGGTGATCTGTGAAGCTGGCTCACAACAACCCTTTCAGTTCCATTAATTATAAATGTGCCTGTATCGGTCATAAGCGGGAGTTCGCCAAGATAGACCTCCTGCTCCTTTATATCCTTAACCCTTTTTGCGCCGCTTTCAGCGTCTTTCTCGCTTAAAATCAGCCTTACCTTGATCTTCATCGGAGCTGCATAATTCATTCCCCTCTCAATGCACTCCCTTATGTCGTACTTGGACTCGCCAATAGAGGATTCTATATACTCTATTGTTGCTGTATCATTGAAATCTACTATGGGAAATATGCTCAAAAAGGCAGCCTGCAGACCTGTATCTTCTCTCTTTTCAGGCGCAATGTCTTTTTGCAGAAACCGATCATAGGACTTTTTCTGGATTTCTATAAGATTAGGAATATCAAGTTTTACAGGCACCTTTGATAAATCCTTTCTCGTCCTTTTTGTGACCCTCTGGGTCTGGTTCATTATTTCCTCCAAAAAAATATTTATGTAAGTTATTACAAAGAAAATTAAATCTTATAGCAATTTTGTCATTCCCGCGCAGGCGGGAATGACAAAGAATGCCTACTATATTAAACAGTTTCTACTTTATCTCTACCTTTGCGCCAGCCTCTTCAAGTTTAGCCTTGAATTTATCAGCATCTTCTTTTGAGATGCCTGTTTTCAGCGGTTTTGGCGCTCCATCAACAATATCCTTTGCCTCTTTTAAACCGAGGCTTGTAAGCTCCCTGACTACCTTGATGACCTGAATTTTTTTGTCTCCAGCACCTACAAGGATTACATCAAATGCAGTCTTTTCCTCTGCTGGCGCTGCGCCTGCTGCTGCGCCAGGGGCTGCCGCTGCCACCGGGGCTGCCGCTGTTACACCGTATTTCTCCTCAATCTTTTTCACCAATTCTGCAAGTTCAATAACCTTCATGTTATCAATATAATTTAAAACATCATCCATTGTTAAATCTGCCATTTTTAAAATCTCCTTTTATATTTTATATTTTTAATTTTTTAATTTTCACTTATCCAGCCTTTGCCTTCTGCTCCTTCACAGCGTTTAAGGCATAAGCAAATTTCATTATAATACCATTCAGGGAACCAGCAAGGCCATAGATCGGCGACTTCAGGCTGCCCATGAACTTTGCAATCAGCACATCCTTTGACGGCAGTGCTGCCAGCATCTTAAGCTCATTTAAATCAGCTATCTTATTCTCTACTAAGCCTGCCTTTATCTTAAGCTTATCTTCCTTCTTTGCAAATTCAGTTAATACCTTCAGTATGGATAAAGAGTCATCATAGCTTATAGCAACCCCGACAGGACCGCTGAAATGCTCCTTAAGCCCTTCCATAGGGGTTCCTTCAGCAGCCTTGCTGGCAAGTGTATTTTTCATTACCTTATAGTCAGCCTTTGCCCCGCGCAGTTTTACTCTAAGCTCGGTCATCTTTTCAACATCAAGACCGCGGTAGTCTGTCAGGACTGCTACCTTCGCCTTTGTAAATCTCTCGCGGACCTCTGAAATAATCTCTGCCTTCTCTGCCTTCTTCAATAAGATATCCCTCCTTTCCAAATAATCAGAGCAACTGTCACTTTCAAAAAGCGCTGTCTATAGATTCATCTCCACAATAAACTATAGTCGAAATTTCTTTGCTTCAGTCTAAACAGGCAGCCGGTAAGGCAATTAAGTTTATCCCCTGCGGATTAATGCCAGCGGGGTCTCACGCCTATTGTCTCTGACTAAAATAGATTTAACCTGCCCTCATTCCAGTGAGGGTCTTCGACCTTTCTTATGCAAACATATTTGCAACTAATATTGGATCAACCTTTACGCCAGGACCCATTGTTGAGGATAAGGTGATGCTTTTCAGATAGCGGCCCTTGCTTGAGGCTGGCTTTGCCTTCATTATGGATTCCAGTATAACATTCATGTTATCCAAAAGCTGCTTGCCGTCAAATGATGCCTTTCCAACAGGCACATGCACTATGCCTGCCTTGTCAACCTTGAAATCAGCCCTTCCCTGCCTTATCTCCTTAATTATTTTTGCGAGGTCAAAGGTAACAGTGCCGATCTTCGGATTCGGCATCAATCCCCTTGGTCCCAATACCTTGCCGAGCTTTCCAACCATGCCCATCAAATCCGGTGTCGAAATAACACTGTCAAAATCCATCCAGCCCTTTGATATCTTTTCAGCAAGGTCTTCTGCGCCAACATAATCAGCGCCTGCGTCCTTTGCCTCTTTTTCCTTCTCGCCCTTTGCAAAGACCGCGATCCTGACCTTTTTCCCTGAGCCGTGCGGAAGAACAACAGAGCCCCTGACCATCTGATCGGAGTGCTTTGGATCAACACCAAGCCGTAATGCCATGTCCACGCTCTCATTAAACTTTGCATAGACACATTTTTTAACCAGCTCTACAGCATCCTCCAGCTTATAGAGCTTCTCAATATCAACATTTTTTAAAGACTCTTGATATTTTTTCCCTGCCATTTTAAAACTCCTCTCAACCGATTATTTCAATTCCCATGCTTCTTGCGGTTCCTTCTATTATCTTAACAGCCCCTTTTAAATCTGCTGCATTCAAATCCTGCATCTTTGTCCTTGCAATCTCGTTAACCTGCGTAGATGAGACCTTTCCAACCTTTTCCTTATTAGGCTTTCCTGAGCCCTTGATAATGCCTGCTGCCTTCTTTAGCAGCTCTGATGCAGGAGGTGTTTTTGTTATAAAAGTAAATGACCTGTCATTATATACAGTAATTATTACAGGTATTATTGTGTCTCCGTCCTTCTGTGTCCTTGCATTAAAATTCTTGCAAAACTCCATGATATTTACACCGTGCTGGCCCAATGCAGGACCGACAGGAGGCGCTGGATTTGCCTTTCCAGCAGGTATCTGCAGCTTGATATTTGCAACTATTTCCTTTGCCATGTCTGTCTCCTTCTTAATATTAAATATTGCCTATGTTTTAAAGCTGTTCAAAAAGTTCTATATTTATACTTTATACCTTTTCCACCTGCAGAAAATCCAGTTCAACAGGCGTTGACCTTCCAAATATGCTCACCATAACCCTTAATTTTCTATGGTCAATATCTATATCATCTATTACACCTGTAAAACCGAGGAACGGCCCGTCTGCAATGCGGACACCGTCGCCCTTCTGAAACTGCGACTTCGTCTTCGTAAGGGTAACGCCTGTATCCATCTGCTTTCTTATATTCTCTACTTCATCATCTGAAAGCGGTGACGGCTTATTATTGCTGCCGATAAAGCCTGTCACCTTTGGAATATTATTTATCAGGTGCCATGTTTCATCAGAGAGATCCATTTCTATTAAGACATATCCCGGGAAAAATTTCTTAGTAGAAACCCTCTTTTTCCCCTCCTTTAGCTCCACTACATTCTCTGTAGGAACAAGAACCTGTGCTATCTTATCCTCTAATTTTAATGTCTTTATCTTTTCCTCTATACTTGCCTTCACCCTTCCTTCAAAACCAGAATAGGTGTGAATCGCATACCACTTTTTTGTCATTAATTTTGCTCCATATCTTAATCTTACTTTACTACATATTTAATTATCTTAGTCAGACCCACGTCAACGCCCGAAAGGAATACAGATACTACTACTACTACTACTACAACTACAACTGACGAGCTGATGGTCTCTTCTCTTGTGGGGAAGGTTATCTTTTTTATCTCTCCCCTTACCTCTTTTAAAAATTCCTTTATTTTTTCAAGCATATTATCCTGTCTCTTTCCCCAAAAAAAATCTTTGGCAGGCCAGGAGGGATTCGAACCCCCAACACCCGGTTTTGGAGACCGGCGCTCTAGCCGTTAGAGCTACTGGCCTGTTATTTGGTCTCCTTATGTAAAGTATGCGCCTTGCAGAACTTGCAATATTTTTTAAGCTCAAGCTTCTCCGATGTATTTCTCTTATTCTTCATTGTTGAATAATTTCTCTCCTTGCACTGTGTGCAAGCTATTGTAATTATTTCACGCATCTTAAATTACTCCTTACTCTATTATTTGTGTTACTACCCCTGCGCCTACTGTCCTGCCGCCTTCTCTTATCGCAAAACGCAGTCCCTGCTCCATTGCTATCGGCATTATCAATTCCACTGTCATGTTTACATTGTCTCCA
>Ga0209824_10001056_pt1 | contig 16221 bp, 17 predicted proteins | sample VDWuncwatermetaG_FD_184124 | JGI IMG/M metagenome (GOLD analysis project Ga0209824, IMG submission 184124) | Wastewater microbial communities from Netherlands to study Microbial Dark Matter (Phase II) - VDW unchlorinated drinking water (SPAdes)... ... | reverse complement strand
ACCGGACATATTGTCTACTTTTACCAGATGGGCTATAGTGCTGATGGTTGTTGGTGTTTTTGTTGACAAGATCGGTTTTGGTTTCTTGTTAACCGGCGCTCCGTTGACCATGCTGGTAGGGGGCTTGAGCTTAGGTTTAGGCTTGGCCTTCGGTTTAGGTGGCAAAGATCACGCCACCCATTACTTGGATAAGCTGTTGAAGAAATAAGTGATCTCCCTCGCCGTTCCGAAATGGGGTGGGACGGCATCCACAAGGGCGGTAGTCGCAAGGCTGCCGCCCGACCTTTTTATATATCACGGTAGTGGTATTGACAATAAATAAAAGTAAAGTATTATGTTTTTATGAGAAAAACGATCATTCTATTCCTGGTTTTCAGCTTTATCGCACTTGAAGAGACCTCTGCGATGTCGAGGCAATTGGGCCTTTTAAAAAAGTTACAACGGGGTATTGTCAACGTCGTGACGGCTCCTGTCGAAGTACCCAAACAGATACGGGCCTATTGGATCGCCGGATCAGAAAAAACATTTCATATCAGCCCTTGGGCTTTCTGCGGTTTTGTGAAAGGGGTTTGGATGACTCCCCTGCGGATGGGCTCGGGCCTTTGGGATATCATCACGTGCCCTTTAGATTTACCCAGGAATGGCGGCAGCCTTGTCCAGCCGGAATATGTGTTTGACGAATGGCCCAAAAGAAAAAAAGGCATTGTTTATAAGAACTTATGGGACTAATAACCAAGGTGTTGCTGGGAATGATCATTCTTGTGGGTCTGTGTATGTCGACGCCACTTGCCGCTTATGCTGATGCAACCTATACGTTTAGTTGCCCCGAATCCTCCATTAAAGGTGCCATCTCCTATAGTGTTATTGGCATGTATCGTTCAATATTTAAAGAATGTTCCGGGAAGTTCGTTTATGACAGCCTTCATAAGCAAATCAAGTCGGTAGAAATAAGTATCACAACAGCCAGCATCAAATCAAGCTGTAAGTGGTGCGATAATATCATCAGATCTAAACAGGTCCTCGATGTTGCGGCCTACCCGGTCATCACTTTTAAAAGTGATAATTTTGAGAACAAAGAGGGTGTCTCCTGGACGTCTGGCATATTTGATCTGCATGGTGTCGCCAAAAATTTGTGGTCCCCTTTTGACCTTAAAGAACAAAACGATCATACCTTGTTTTTAAAAGGCATGTGGAAGTTCAGTCGGAAAAATTTTAATATCATATGGAACAGATTGCTTGACCACGGCGGTATCCTGGTGGGAGATTATATTACGGTAGACTGGCAGGTTAAGGCGCGTAAGATCTGAGAGGGACCAATGATGGTATCGGGACGTGTATTGGTTTTGGGCGCTTCAGGGTATATCGGAGTACAGCTTGTTACCGTACTTTTGGAAAGAGGATATCTGGTCCGGGCTGCCGGAAAATCTCCGGCAAAGTTGGAAAGTTGTTCGTGGGCTAAGCACAGCCGCGTTGAGATCATCAAAACGAATGTTTTAGATAAACAGAGCCTTCAAAACGTCTGCCAGGACTGCGAGGTGGTTTATTATTTGGTCCATTCGATGAACCCTCAGAATAAAGATTTTACTCAGATGGACCGGTGGGCGGCGCAGAACATGATCGAGGTCGCTGGTAAGATAGGAGTGAAAAGGATCATTTATTTAGGCGGGCTGGGGGAAGATGAGAAGACTTTGAGTAAGCATCTGCGTTCCAGGATGGAGGTTTTGCATATCCTGCATTCCGGCAAGGTCCCAGTGACCTCGTTAAGGGCAGCAATGATCATCGGCAAGGGGAGTATTTCTTTTGAGATCCTTCGCTGTTTGGTCAATCGGTTACCGGTTTTAATAACCCCATGCTGGGTTTCCACTGAGTCCCAGCCGATCGCGGCGATGAATGTCATCCATTATTTGGTCGGTTGCCTGGGATCAGAACTGACGGTCGGTCAGGTTTTCGATATTGGGGGGCCGGATGTATTGTCTTACCGGGAGCTGATGGATATTTATACCGAGGAAGCAGGCTTAAGAAAGCGTCTTATTATCCCTGTACCGCCGATCCTCATTCCGGCCTTAAGTTTTCTGTGGATCGGGATGGCGGCTCCTTATCCGGCTTATATTGTCCGCCCCCTTGTTGAGGGTTTAAGGAACAGGGTCATTTGTCAGGACAATAGGATCAGGGATATCATTCCACAGAAATTATTGAATTGCCATGAAGCTATACGGATGGCGATCAGTTAGGGCAGTTTTTTATATGAATCCGAATTTGATTATGCTATACTATTGAACATGATGGAAGGCCGAACAGAGGATAAACGGGTATCCCCGCGTTTTTTATTTTCTGAACCTGTGGCGTACGGCCAGCCGGAGGACATTGTTAACGGCAGTGTCGCGGGCAATATCAGTTTAAGCGGCATGTCTTTAAGGTCCCAGGAATTCGTCCCGGTGGGTGTTATTTTACAACTGCAGATACGTTTGGACCAATCCTCCGAAGTCATTTGGGCTAAGGCCCAGGTTGTCCGGGTCCGTGAAGTGTTATCTGAAGATTGTTATGAGATCGGTCTTAAATTTATCAAAGATGAAGAATGTATAAAAGCTGTCGGTAAGTATATTGATGACTGCCGCCTAAATTAATAGAGAGACTTGTCATCCCCGAACGTTTTAATCGGGGATCCAGGACATGGATGAATTGGATTCCCGCTGGAGTTTACCCCCGAATGTTTCTGTCGGGGGCGGGAATGACGAACAACTGTGAGTGTCGGGTATGACGACCAATGAGAGAGGTGGGAAATGATTTATGGCTGAAGTTACACAAGCCCCGGTTGTCGAAGAAGTCAAGAATTGTCCTGCGTGTAAAAAACCCTTAAAAAAAGCAAGACGTTTCTATCGTAACGGCGCGTATTATTGCAATAACAATTGTTTTAAAAAAGTTCAGGCCACAGCCAAACCTGAAGCTGCTGAAGAGGCGAAAGCCGTTGCTGAAAAATCCGACAAGCAATCGTAAGGTAAGATAGACATACGTTTACTATGCCCCAGGAAAAGCGCCGACATCTCCGTGTAGGGTATAATGTCCCGGTAAAAATATCCGGCGACCATGGTGATATTCTTACCGAGACGAAAAATTTAAGCTGTTCCGGGGCGTTTTGCCGCATGACTCAGAGGCTTGAGCCCATGACCAGGCTCAAGGTCCATTTAATTTTGCCTTTGCGCAAAAGCGATAAGGTGATGACGAAGTCGATCACCTGTCAGGGTGTCGTCGTACGCACGCAGGCGGTGGAAAAGTATTATGACACGGCCATTTTTTTTAGCGATATAGCATCCAAAGATAGCCGTACCATCAATGAATTTGTAGAGAGTATGCTGGAGAAAAAAAATTATGGAAAATTCAATTAATTTATCCGTAACCCCTTTTCAGGCGATTTTGGCTTTAGCTTTTCAGGTGTGGATGATTGTGTTTCCTATTCTCCTGATCCGCAAAATTAATTATTTAACGGATTTGCTGCAAGAGCATTTGGATGAACAAAGCCCCAAGTCTCCCGCTCCCTAAAATTCACATTCCCGTTCTTTATGAAGACGCGGATTGCCTGGTGTTTAATAAACCATCTGGGCTTTTGGTGATTCCCACCGATAAGAACGAACACCATACACTTGTCAATATTGTCAATCAGCAGCGGGAGTGCCAAGGTCATTTATACCCGGCGCACAGGCTTGACCGCGACACCTCAGGGGCGATCCTTTTTGCCAAAGGCAAAGATTGCCGGCAAAAGTTAATGCAGTTTTTCAAGACCAAGCAGGTTAATAAAACATATATTGCTTTTGTGCATGGGCGTGTGGCGGAATTCCGCGGCAAAATCCGCATTCCCATCAAAGATTTTCATCAGCGCAAATTTGCCCGCCATCTGCCGGCACAATCCGCCTTGACGCATTATGAGGTGGAGGATTATTATAAAGGTTTTACCGTAGTTAGAGTTATGCCCATCACCGGAAGGACCAATCAGATCCGTATTCATTTTTCAAAAATCGGTCATCCTCTGGTAGGGGAAGACAAGTATGCTTTCAGGCGTGATTTTGCTTTGCGTTTCAGGCGCACGGCGCTGCATGCCCTGCGTTTAGAATGGCCGCAAATGACTGGCGGGCGTATGATCAGCGTCGAAGCCCCATTAGCTGCTGACATGGCAGATTTTTTGGAAAAGGCCCAATTGCGAACAACTGTGAGTGTCCGGTATGAGGACCTTCGATTTTCGTAAAGTTGCGTCAATGCGTACACTAAAGGAGACCTACATGAATTATGAACAATTAAGCCTTAAAGAATGGTGTGATCTTTGCCACCGTATCGCTAAGGAAAAAGGGTTTTGGGAAAAAGATCGCAACATAGGCGAAGCATTGATGCTTATTGTGACAGAATTAGCCGAGGCCATGGAAGGCTATCGCCATCAGGATCATGATAATTTTCGTGAAGAGTTAGCCGATACTTTTATCCGCTTATTCGATTTATGTGGAGGATTAGGCATTGACATTCAAACCGAGATTATCAAGAAATCCGAGAAGAATAAATTACGTCCGTATAAGCATGGGAAGATATGCTAAACGCTCGTCATCCTGGACTATTATTTTACAGGAAATCAAAATGCGATTCGTAGTTATTGTATTAATATTCCTCTTAGCCGGCTGCGTGTCATTGGCTCAACAGGGAATGATTCCCGGGTATATCAGCAGGGTTGACCATCCTTACGATAGAAAGATCTATGCCGGTTTTGAGAAGGTCGACAGTTCCACGATGTTTGTCTTGAAAAGAAAGGGCTGGACTATTATCAACGAGGTTGATCCTTCCATTTATGAGCGCGATGACCGCTATGATAATAACGGCTACCAAAATTTGCTTATCATGACGAGTGTCAAAAAACATTTTTTATCTTTGACCTCCATGCATTTAAATGTGTTTATTCACTCCATCGGTAACACCTGCAACGTGGAAATCCGCTATGAAGCCAAGACACAGCTAATCAAACAATTTATTTCGGTACGTAATGATCGGGTGGTGGAAGATATTTTGGATGCGATTGGGCAAGAGGTTAATAAATAGGAATGATAGAACTTTACGAAGTCGAAGCAATTGGGCCTTTTGATCGGGTGGTAGAGGATATTTTGGATACAATTGAGCAAGAAGTTAATAGATAATAATCATGTGTCAAAAGGCCCAATTGCTTTGTTTGGCGGTAGTACATTGTAAATGAGGAGCGTTTTTCAGCGACGTGGCAATCTTTTAAAAAAAGTTTTATAAAGCCATGGAACGATTTATTCTCAAGAGTCCGTTTGAGCCCGTTGAAGAACAGCGCAAAGCCATCTCTATCCTTACCCGTGGGCTTAACGACGGACTGCCCGCTCAGGCACTATTAGGCGTGACCGGAAGCGGCAAGACTTTTACAATCGCCAACGTTATTAAAAACGTTAATCGCCCGGCATTAGTTATTTCCCACAATAAAACCCTGGCTGCCCAGCTTTACAGTGAGTTAAAAGAATTTTTCCCCGGCAATGCGGTTGAGTATTTTGTCAGTTATTACGATTATTATCAGCCCGAAGCCTATATCCCCCAAACGGATATTTATATCGAAAAAGATTCTTCCATCAATGACCGCTTGGATCGCCTGCGATTGGCGGCTACCACCTCCCTGATGTCCCGGCGAGATACGATCATTGTGGCCAGCGTTTCTTGTATTTATAATTTAGGTTCACCGGATGACTATCAGAATACCATGATCCAGCTTAAAAAGGGGCAGAAGATTGACCGCGATGAGGTATTAGCCCAGTTGATTAGTATCCAATACGAGCGCAATGACTATGATTTCGCGCGCGGCAAAATACGCGTGCGCGGGGACATTGTGGAGGTGCATCCAGCCTACCGTCAGGACGCCTTAAGGATTGAGTTTTTCGACGATGAGATCGAGAAGATCAAACAAATAGACCCTGTGTCCGGGGATACCATAGCACTATTAGACAGGGCATTTATTTATCCGGCCAAACACTTTTTGATTTCTCCTCCCAGGTTACAAGAGGCACTCATTGAGATCGAAGCAGAGTTAAAAAGTCGGCTTGGGGAATTGGAGTCCCAGGGGAAATTGGTGGAAGCCCAGCGCCTTAATTCACGCACCCGCTATGATATGGAAATGATGAAAGAAATGGGCATGTGCAAGGGCATTGAGAATTATTCAAGGGTGCTCTCCGGACGTCCCGCGGGCAGTAAGCCGTTTTGCCTGATGGATTATTTCCCTTCGGATTTTGTGACCATTATTGATGAGAGTCATGTCACCATCCCGCAGTTAGGCGGTATGTACGAAGGAGACCGTGCCCGCAAAGAAATGCTGGTAGCGCACGGGTTTCGTCTGCCTTCCTGCCTTGATAACCGACCTCTAAGATTCGTTGAACTAGAAAAAATTTTAAAACAACGCATTTATGTCTCTGCCACACCGGGCCCTTATGAACGCAAAGACGCCGGGGGGCATGTGGTAGAACAGATCATCCGTCCGACGGGGATTATTGATCCTCCCATTTTTGTGCGGACGACCGTAGCTCAAGTTGATGATTTAATTAAAGAATGCCAAAAGCGCGCCTCTAACAATGAACGGGTGCTGGTGACCACCTTGACCAAGCGTATGTCGGAAGACCTATGCGCTTATTGTGAGGAAGCAGGCTTAAGGGTCAAATATTTGCATTCAGACATTGAGACCATTGACCGTACGAAAATTTTACAGGATTTGCGGTTAAATAAATTTGACTGCCTGATTGGGGTCAATCTCCTGCGCGAAGGATTGGACTTGCCTGAGGTCTCATTAGTTGCTATATTTGACGCGGATAAACAAGGATTTTTGCGTTCGCAGACATCGTTGATCCAAACTGCCGGACGCGCGGCGCGCAACATCAATGGTATTGTCATCATGTACGCGGACAGTGTTTCGCCGGCGATGAAGTCAGCCATTGCCGAGTGTGAACGCCGGCGTAAGATCCAAATAGAATTTAATACTAAGTATGGGATTACGCCTACTACCATTGAAAAGGCCATCAATCTGGGGATTGAAGAATTCGCCGAAGCCCAGGAGATGGTGATGGAAGCGAGCGGCCAGTCAGAGGAAGAATTCGCGATGGCGACCTATTTAAGCGATCTTGAGCATCAGATGGAATCCGCTGCACGAAATCTAGAGTTTGAAAAGGCAGCGAAGATAAGGGATAAAATTAAGGAATTGAAGCAATATCAATAAAATTGTCATTCCCGCGAAAGCGGGAATCCAGAACACGGATTATATGTTACTCGCTAAAAGGCCCTATTTCTTCGACTTCGAAGGGTTTTGTTTGGAAGGCAGGAAATAATTTATGCTGCTTGCTATTGATATCGGAAATACAACAATCGGCTTTGCCGTCATCCACAAGACAGGTCATATTGTAACAGTTGTTACAATTGATACAGATACTAAAGCCAACAAGATCAAGGCTGTTGTGGCCAAGATCTTAAGGGCACACGTTATTTCAAGAGCTGTCATTTGTTCAGTTGTGCCCAAAGCTTCAAAGGCACTGGAAGATATTTTAAAAAAGAACGTGCCTGTTGATATTATAGGCCGCGACATGGTGGTGCCCATTAAAAATTGTTATAAAAATCCAAAACAAGTAGGGCAAGATCGTTTGGTGGGGGCTTATGGGGCCATGAAAATTTACGGACGTCCATTGATCGTGGTGGATTTGGGTACGGCTATTACTTTTGATGTGATTTCCTCTAAGGGGGAATATTTGGGCGGGGCCATTGTTCCGGGCATTCGTTTATCAGCGGAATCCTTATTTTTGAAAACCGCGCTTTTACCGCGCATTGAAATTCAAGCTCCACGGCAGATTATAGGGAAGACCACTCAGGAAAGCATACTCAGCGGCTTGTTTTACGGTTATGGTTCTTTGTGCCGGGGTTTTATTGATTTGATCAGTCAGCAGATGAAAGTCAAGCCTAAGGTAGTCATGACCGGCGGCCATACCCGCTTGATGAAAAAATTCGTCTCTCCTAAAATCCGCATTATTGATGAAAATTTGGTGTTCAAAGGAATTTATTTTTTGTCTCATTAGCACTCCATTAAATCTATTGCTAAAATTTTCTTGACAAAATTTTTATCTTCCGCTATATTAGCACTCTACGCTTAGTAGTGCTAAGAAAGATTTCTGACTAATTTATTATCAACCGTAATTCAAGGAGGAGAAGTTATGGCTATTCATCCATTAGCTGACCGCATTGTGGTCAAGGTGCTGGAAGCTAAAGAAGTCACTAAGGGCGGCATTTTGCTTCCGGAAACCGCCAAAGAAAAACCCCAAGAAGGCAAAGTCATTGCCGTGGGCAAGGGAAAGGCGTCTGACAGCGGTCACATTATACCTTTGGAAGTCAAGGCAGGGGACCGCATTTTGTTCGCCAAATACGGCGGCACAGAAATCACCACTACCGAGGGTGAAGAGCTTTTAATCATGAAGGAAGAAGACGTTTTGGCTATCGTTAAGTAAGACTAAAATCAGGAGGAAGTAAAATGGGAGCAAAACAATTATTATTCGAAGATGAAGCGCGCCGCAAGGTTTTGCGCGGCGTGGAACAGTTATCACGCGCGGTAAAAATCACTTTAGGCCCCAGAGGCCGTAATGTGGTTTTAGACAAAAAATTCGGGTCCCCGACAGTCACCAAGGACGGCGTATCGGTGGCCAAAGAAATAGAATTGGAAGATCCGTTTGAAAATATGGGTGCCCAGATGGTCAAGGAAGTCGCTGAAAAGACCTCTGACATCGCCGGTGATGGAACAACCACCGCGACTGTTTTAGCTGAGTCCATTTACCGCGAAGGTTTAAAGAACGTCACCGCGGGCGCTAATCCCATGGCTTTAAAGCGCGGGATTGAACTAGCGGTTGAGCGGGTAGTTGCTAAAGTAGCAAAAATCGCCAAGAAGGTTGATTTAAAGAATTCCAAAGAAGTCGAGCAGGTAGCGACCGTCGCGGCGAACAATGATAATGTCATCGGCAAAAAAATCGCTGAAGCTTTTGAAGCTGTCGGCAAAGATGGCGTCATCACCGTTGAAGAAAGCAAAACTATCTTTACGGAACTTAAGATCGTTGAGGGTATGCAGTTCGATCAGGGATATCTTTCTCCCTATTTTTCCACCGATATGGAAAAAATGACCTGTGAACTTGAAGATCCTTATATCCTTCTTTATGAAAAGAAAATTTCCAGCATCAAGGACATTCTTCCTGTGTTGGAAAAAGTGGCCAAAGCGGGGCGTCCTTTACTGATCGTCTGCGAAGAGGTCGAAGGCGAAGCTTTGGCGACCCTGGTCGTCAACAAGATGCGCGGCACTTTGCATTGCGCCGCGGTCAAGGCCCCCGGTTATGGCGACCGCCGTAAGGAAATGTTAAAAGACATCGCTGTTTTGACCGGCGGCAAGGCCATCACCGAAGATTTAGGGCTTAAACTCGAGAATATCGATGTTGCCGATTTAGGCCGTGCCAAGAAAATCAAAATTGACAAGGACAATACCACTATTGTGCAGGGTGGCGGCAAACCGGCTGATATCAAAAGCCGTTTGGCCCAGATCAAAAATCAAATCGATACCACCGATTCTTCTTATGATAAAGAAAAATTGCAGGAACGCCTGGCCAAGATTGCCGGCGGGGTGGCCATTATCAATGTGGGCGCTGCCACGGAAACTGAAATGAAAGAAAAGAAGGCCCGCGTCGAAGATGCTTTGCACGCGACCCGCGCGGCCGTGGAAGAAGGCATTGTTCCCGGCGGCGGTGTGGCCCTTTTACGCTGCATCAAGGATTTGGAAGGCATTGACCTTAAAGGTGACGAGAAGACCGGGGCCGAGATTGTGCGCCGTTGTCTGGAATCTCCTTTGCGTCAATTGGCTTTCAATGCCGGTTTGGAAGGCTCTGTCATCGTTGAGCATTTGAACAACGAAAAAGATCCTGCCGTTGGTTATGATTTTGATTCCAACCAGTATGTCGATATGATCAAAGCCGGTATCATTGATCCGGCCAAGGTGACCCGTTACGCTTTGCAAAACGCGGCGTCCATCGCGGCACTGCTTTTGACCACCGAATGCCTGGTGACCGATGTCCCTGAAAAAGATAAACCTGCCATGCCTCCGATGCCTGGCGGCGGTGGTATGGGTGGGATGTATTAAAAAAGTTACTTAACCTATTCAACCCCCGGGGTTAACAAAGTCAACCCCGGGGTTTTTTTACTATTGACATTTACCCCACATTAAGGTATAATCGCGCTTCAAATTCACTTCTTTTATCAGTCTGTATCTCATTGGAAATAAGGGAGTTAAGTAATGGCTGATTGGATTGGGATCGGGCGGCGAGCACGCAGATGTTATGGTTTTGACGAAGTGGCCCTGGTCCCTGGTACTGTAACGGTCAACCCTGCTGAAGTAGATACCACGTTTATTTTAGGTAAACATAAATTTTCCGTGCCTATTATGGCCGCGTCCATGGATGGTGTGGTGGATGTTAATTTTGCCATTGCCATGGGTAAGCTGGGCGGCATCGCGGTCCTAAACCTCGATGGTATTCAGACCCGTTATGAGCATCCTGAAGAAATTTTAAAGCAAATAGCCTCCGCCACCGCCGAGGAAGCAACCAAACTTGTCCAGAGCCTCTACGAGAATACCAAATTTCCCGTTAAAGAAAAATTGATCGCTAAACGCATACAGCAGATTAAAGAAGCCAAGGTGCCGGCGGTTGTCAGTTGCATCCCCCAAAACGCGGCCGCTTTTTCCAAGATTGCCGTTGAAGCGGGAGTGGATGCTTTTATCGTGCAGTCCACCGTTGCCACGGTGCGTCATATTGCCACGGAATATAAAGTTTTAGATCTGGAGAAATTTTGTCATACCGCCAAGGTGCCTGTGATTCTCGGTAATGTGGTCACCTATGACATGGCTTTAGAAATTATGGAAGCCGGCGCGTCAGCGGTGCTGGTTGGTATCGGTCCGGGCGCGGCTTGCACTTCGAGAGGTGTTTTAGGCATCGGTGTTCCGCAAATCACCGCGACGGTGGACTGCTGCGCTGCCCGTGATTATTATTTCAAACGCCGCGGCCGATATATCCCCATGATCACCGACGGAGGTATGCGTATCGGCGGCGAAATTTGCAAGGCTTTCGCGGCCGGGTCGGACGCGGTGATGGTGGGTTCTGCTTTTGCCAAGGCCCAAGAAGCTCCGGGAGGCGGGTTTCATTGGGGCATGGCCACATCGCACGCTAATCTGCCGCGCGGAACGCGTATCCGTGTCGGTACCAGCGGCAGTTTGAAGGAAATCCTCATGGGCCCAGCCCGTGTTGATGACGGTTCACAGAATTTGGTCGGCGCTTTAAAGACCTCCATGGGGTCTTTGGGTGCCCGTAATATTAAAGAAATGCATGATGTTGAAATCATCCTGGCGCCCTCGATCCAGACGGAAGGCAAAGTCTTCCAGATCGGGCAGAGAGTTGGGATGGGTAAGTAAGCCGCTAAATGCGGCTTACTCCTGAAAAACCGTTTTACCAGGTTTTTCAGGGGGTTCCATAGTGTGTTGTTAGATAGCACTAAATGTGGGTCATTCCTGAAAAACCGTGTATCTATTGCCAGGTTTTTCAGGGGGTTCCATAATGTGCTTTTAGAAGGAGTAATTGGCATGGCTAAGAAAAAAGCCGTTAAAAAAGCGGTCAGGAAAAAGGTCAAGAAAACGGTCAAGAAAGTTATCAGAAAGCCCGCTAAGAAAGTCGTCAAAAAAGCCGCTAAAAAATCCTTCTCCGGCGGAAAAAGAAAGCATGTCAGCCGATTTGCCAGAAAGCCCGGCAGACGCAAGCCGGTGCATGGTTTGATGAAACCCATCAAATTAAGGTCTTCCTCGCGGATTGTACCGATGGAGATCAAGAAGCAGAGGGCCCGCGATATCATCTTGATTTTGGACATGGGCTCGCAATACACCCAGTTGATCGCCCGTCGTGTCCGCGAAAGCAAGGTCTTCAGCCAGATCGTTCCCTATAATATCTCTGTTGAAAAGATCAGGGAAATTTACCCTAAAGGCATCATTCTCTCCGGAGGCCCGCAAAGTGTCACGGATAAAGGCGCTCCTTTGCCCAACCCCGAGATTTTTAAATTAAATATCCCGATTTTAGGCGTTTGTTACGGCATGCAGGCCATCACCCATATGTTAGGCGGCAAGGTGGCCCGTGCCCGGGACCGTGAATACGGCAAGGCCGAACTTTTCATTGATAACAATAAAGATTTGTTTACCAATCTCTCGACGAACTTAACGTGCTGGATGAGCCACGGCGATGAGATCGTTAAACCTCCGCCGGGTTTTGTCCGCATTGCCCATACATTAAACGCGGCCAACGCGGCCATTGCCAACCGCCATCGCAAGATTTACGGGGTGCAATTCCATCCGGAAGTCGTGCACACCCAGCGCGGGCTTCAAATGATACAGAATTTTGCTTATACCATTTGCGGATGCCTGCCGCGTTGGACCATGGACCGCTTTGTCACGGCGGCCATCAAGCAAATTAAGGAAACGGTGGGGAAGAAAAAAGTGGTTTTGGGTTTAAGCGGCGGAGTGGATTCCGCGGTGGTCGCGGTATTGCTTCAAAAGGCCGTTGGCAGCCGCCTGTATTGCATTTTTGTGGACAATGGCTTGCTGCGTAAAAATGAATCCTCTTCCGTTGTGCGTACGTTTAAGGGGCATTTTAAAATGAATTTGTCCGTCATCGAAGCTGAAAAACGTTTCATTGAACGTCTCAAAGGCGTTGAAGACCCTGAAGAAAAACGAAAGATCATCGGCGATGAATTTATCCGCGTTTTTCAGGATGCTTCCAGGAAGATCAAAGGCGCCGAATTCTTGGCCCAGGGGACATTATATCCGGACGTGATAGAGTCTCTTCCCGCGCACGGCGGGCCGACAGCGGTCATCAAAAGCCATCATAATGTCGGCGGCCTGCCCAAGGACATGAAATTCAAGTTAGTCGAGCCTTTGCGTGAATTGTTTAAGGATGAAGTCCGTTTGATCGGCAAGAATTTGCAAATGCCCGAATCCATTCTCAAGCGCCAGCCTTTTCCGGGGCCTGGTTTGGCCATCCGCGTGATCGGTGAAGTCACCCCACAGCGCCTGGAGCTGCTGCGTGAAGCGGATGACCGCGTCCTGGATGAGATCAAGAAGGCCGGCCTTTATCAGGACCTATGGCAATCATTTGCCGTATTGCTTCCCATCAAGAGCGTCGGTGTCATGGGTGATCAGCGTACATACGAAAATGTCATTGCCCTGCGTTGCGTGACCAGCGCCGACGGGATGACCGCGGATTGGGCGCAGTTGCCTTACGATCTTTTGGGCCGCATTTCCAACCGCATTATCAATGAGGTCAAGGGCATTAATCGCGTGGTTTACGATATCAGCTCCAAACCCCCCGCCACTATCGAGTGGGAATAATTCCTTCTAGCGATTATTTGGCTTCAATTTGATTTTTTATCGCTCAGGGTTCCCTTACAAGATAAAATTTTTGCCTAAAAATGAAACTTCGCTCTAAAAAACAAATTGAAGCCAAATAGCAAGCGTAACTTTCATTCGTTCTTTTTGCGAAAAAATTCGTTTCCAAAGGCGATCCATGCTAAAAGCGAAAAGAATAAATTTATTTCGTCATTGAATAATGATAGAATAATTTTATGAACACTGCTGAATTTGTTCACCTCCACGTCCATACCCAATATTCCCTCTTAGACGGCGCATGCCGCGTGGATGAGCTGGTTAAAAAAGCCGCGGGCTTGTGTATGCCCGCTTTGGCTATGACCGATCATGGCAATATGTTCGGCGCCATCCATTTTTATAAGGCCTGCCGAAAATCCAGGATCAAACCCATCATCGGCTGCGAAGCTTATATCACGCCCGCGAGCCGTTTCGGGAAAAATGCTGACCAAAAAAGCATTTGTCATTTGACCCTCCTGGCCGCGAGCAATGAGGGCTATGCTAATCTGATAAAATTAGTCTCCGCGGCTTACTTGGAAGGTTTTTATTATAAGCCCCGTATCGATAAAGAAATTTTAGCCAAACATGCCAAAGGACTTATCGGCACCTCGGGCTGCCTTAAAGGTGAGGTTGCGGGACATCTCTTGCGCGGTAATTTTGAGGCCGCGCTAAAAGCGGCAGAGGAGTACCGTCAGATTTTCGCCCGCGGGCATTATTACATCGAGCTCATGGACCATGGCATCATGGAGCAAAAAAAGGTCAATGAGGAGCTGATCAAAATCGCCAGGCAATTGAATTTACCTCTGGTGGCCAGCAATGATGTGCATTATATCGAGCAGGGGCAGGCCATGGCGCATGAGACCCTGCTTTGCATCCAAACGCAGACGACGTTGAGCGATCCAAACCGCATGCGTTTTGCCACCGACCAGTTTTATTTTAAAGGACCCGAGGCCATGAAAACAATTTTTGCCGGGGTACCAGAATCTGTCAGCAATACATTGCTGATAGCCGAGCAATGCGATTTGAAACTGGATTTTGACCAATACCATCTGCCGCGTTATGAAGTGCCGGAGGGCACAAGCGCCGGGCAATATTTACGCCAGCTTTGTGAAAAGGGGTTGCTGCGGCGCTTCCCCGCGGGTGTGGATCAGGTTATATCTCGGCGCCTGGAACATGAACTCAAGACTATCGGGGACATGGGCTTTGTCAGCTATTTTTTAATTGTGTGGGATTTTATCAGTCATGCCAAGTCGATTGGCGTGCCTGTGGGGCCGGGCCGCGGTTCCGCCGCCGGCAGTTTGGTGAGTTTTCTGCTTGGGATCACTGATTTGGACCCTATCAAATACGGCCTCTTATTTGAGCGTTTTATGAATCCGGGGCGCAAAAGCATGCCGGACATTGATATTGATTTTTGCTATGAGCGGCGGGGCGAGATCATTGATTATGTCACTAAAAAATACGGGGCCGATAATGTGGCCCAGATCATTACCTTCGGTTCCATGCAGGCCAAGGCCGCGGTGCGCGACGTGGGCAGGGCCATGGGTATGGGTTATCCGGATGTCGACCGCATTGCCAAACTTATTCCCAATGAGATCGGTATCACCATTGAACAGGCTTTAAACGTGGAGCCGCAATTGCGCCAGGTCGTTGAGTCTGATAAAACAGCCAAACAATTGCTTGCCACCGCCCAGGTTTTGGAGGGCTTAAACCGCCACGCGTCCATCCACGCGGCAGGGGTCGTGATTTCAGACAAACCTTTGACAGAGTATGTTCCTTTGTTTAAAAGCTCGGACGGGCAGGTGACCACGGCGTATGACATGGACGGTATTTCTGACATAGGCCTCCTGAAAATGGATTTTTTGGGCTTAAGGACGCTGACCGTCATCACCGAAACGCTCAAGCTCATCAAACAGCATCAAGGCGCCTGTATTGACATTGACGAGCTTGCGCTCGACGACAAAAAGACTTATGAGATGTTGGGCCGGGCCAATGCCATGGGGGTGTTTCAATTAGAAAGCGGCGGCATGCGTGATCTTTTAAAGAAAATGCGCCCTTCTGAGTTTGAAGACTTGATCGCGATCCTGGCTTTGTACCGCCCCGGGCCCATGGGCTCAGGCATGCTGGATGATTTTATTAAACGCAAGCGCGGGGAGCAAAAAATTTCCTATCCGCATCCCAAATTAGAAGGGGTGCTTGAAGGCACTTACGGCATTATCCTTTATCAGGAACAAGTCATGCAGATTGCTTCTGTCATCGCGGGTTTCAGCATGGCCCAGGCCGATGATTTGCGCAAGGCCATGGGCAAGAAAATAGCGTCGGAAATGAAAAAAATGCGCTCCTTCTTTCTGGAAGGGTGCGCCAAGACCCACCAGATCCCGGAAGCGCCGGCCAATCAATTGTTTGACTTGATTGATTATTTCGCCGGATATGGATTTAACCGCAGCCATTCCGCCGCCTACGCGCTCATTACCTATCGCACGGCGTATTTAAAGGCCAATTATCCGGTGGAGTTTATGACAGCGCTGCTGAGCTCTGAAAGGGACAATACTGACAAGGTGGTTGAATACGTTAAAGAGTGCGGGGCTTTAGGTGTCAGTATCCTGCCTCCGGATGTTAATCATAGTTTGGCCCCATTTACCGTCGCGGGTAAGAGTGCCATCCGTTACGGTTTGTTGGCCGTCAAGAATATCGGCGCCGGGGCCATTGAATCCATGGTCCATGCC
>Ga0209824_10001055_pt1 | contig 16223 bp, 16 predicted proteins | sample VDWuncwatermetaG_FD_184124 | JGI IMG/M metagenome (GOLD analysis project Ga0209824, IMG submission 184124) | Wastewater microbial communities from Netherlands to study Microbial Dark Matter (Phase II) - VDW unchlorinated drinking water (SPAdes)... ... | reverse complement strand
GCTTATAAGATGCTTGGTATCGCTTATTACAATATGCATAAATGTGAACTTGCGGCAAAGATGTTACATCAATCCCTTGCATTAGATTCCAATGATCAAGAGGTAAAAGACTTACTGGTAAAGATTTCGTCTCGATAGCCATGAATATATAAGAATTCTTCATTTTTATAAAACACTTGTGCCATTTACGTGTTTTCTTATTGCTATCACGGAAAGATTTTTGTATTTTCAGCTTATGTTCGTGTTCTTGCAAGTGGGGATGAAGACGAACAAAAAAATTGTTAAATTCCGTCCTATGCTTTAAAGTGATTCCATTACCAGAATGACAAACTCATATGAAAACTTTTTTAATCCTTCATCTGTTGCCATCGTAGGCGCTACAGAGAAACCGGGCAGCCTACCAGGCATCATTCTAAAAAATCTCCTCGATATGAGATTCAGCGGTAAGATATATCCCGTAAATCCAAAATATAAAAATGTATTTGGTTTAGAGTGTTTCCCGTCAGTACTTGATATTCAAGATGAAGTCGTATTAACCGTAATTGCAATACCCGCTCCATTGGTGCTGGATGTGTTGAAGCAACAGGCTCTGAAACACATTCATTATTCGATAATTATCAGCGCCGGCTTCCGGGAAATGGGTGTGGAAGGTATTGAAATGGAAGAGAAAATTAGACAAATAGCCATTGAGAATAGTATCCGAATTATTGGTCCTAATTGTCTGGGTGTTCTGGATAATTATACAAATTTCACTACTTCATTTTTGCCGTGGGAAAGGGTGAGCAAACCTAAAAAAGGTTCACTGTCAATCCTCTCTCAAAGTGGCGCCTTTGCTATTGCTTTATTGGACTTAGCGGCACAGGAAGGATTAGGCATAGCCAAAATGGTAAACTATGGAAATAGAATTGATGTGGGAGAATCTTCCCTTTTGCCATTTTTAGCAGATGACATGAATACGAAGGTAATTGCTATATATATGGAGTCAGTTGATCATGGACGAGAGTTTATCGAGGTAGCTAAGACCTGTTCAAGGAAGAAGCCTATTGTAGCGCTAAAGGTTGGGAAGGGTGCGGCTGGTATTGCTGCTGCTAAATCTCATACGGGCGCTATTGCAGGGAAATACGAAATATATAAAGCGGCATTTTTAAAATCGGGCATTATCGAGGCAAATGGCTTGGAGGAATTTATTGATGGAGTTAAAGCCCTTTCAATGCAAAATCCACCTCTGGGGAATCGAATCCTCATTGTCACAAACGGAGGCGGTTTCGGCGTTATTGTAACCGACTACTGTTCAGAGAATGGATTAGAAGTTCCGCCACCGTCATCTCAGTTGAAAGAAAAGCTAAGGAGTAAGTTTTCAAGATTCTACGTTGTTAACAATCCTGTCGATTTAACGGGGAGTGCATGTGATGAGGACTATCACGTGGCCTTACATGCCTGCATGATTGAAAGTGACGAATATGACGCTGCTATTATCATACCGCTTATGGCCCCCCAGGGAATGACAGAGAAGGTGGTAGATCTTATTACAAATACGATGAAGGTGTCAGGGAAGCCGGCTGTTATCTGTACCGTAGGCGGGGCTTTTACTACGAAGATTAAGCAATTATTTGAAGATCGCAATTTCCCTGTTTATCCATCTCCTGAACGGAGTGCAAGGGCTATGGCCATGTTATTGAAAAGGAAAATATTGCAAGACGGTATGCATTTATCGGTATAAAAAATTGCTTGCATTTATCTAAGAGACTATTTATAGTATTTTTAGGATTATACCTCTCGCCATTTACCAGACTCAATTTAAAGGAAAAATGAGCATAAAAGGTTTTTTTAAAGATGCCCCGCGAAAACTGGTTCATGACTATTTAATAGTATACGTTTTATTCCTTGCACTTTTCTTTTCACCCTCTATCCGAATAAGCCATAGTCAAGAAACAAAGGAAGTAACGGACATTCCCTCTGTCAATACACAACAAAAGGATGTATCTTCTCCTTATCGTAGCGAGCAGCAAACAAATCATCCACTCCCTTCTCAAGGAAAGGTAAAAAGGAATTTTTATAGAAGAACACCCTATACTTCCGTATTAGATAAAAGCGGCAATATCTATCTTGCTTTTCCTGATGGTACGCTTACAGCAATCGATCCCGATGGGAATACAAAATGGAATATCCACATGGGAGACAAGATTAATGCGGGTTTTGCGATTGGTCCGGACGATACTCTATATTTTAGTTCAGGAAAAACCCTTTATGCTATCAGTTCGAGTGGCATACTCAAGTGGACATTTAATGCTGATAATATGATTGCCTTTCCAGTTGTTTTAGATAACCAAGGAAATACTTATATTGTAACTAAAAAAGACAACTTTTTATATGCGATTAGAAAAGACGGTAGTTTGTGCTGGCAAGTCCATATAAATAATATTTCCACGCAACCATCTGTAGCGCATGATGGTACTATTTATATTGCAGCGCGAGATAGTATGTTTTATGCGATAAATTCTGAGGGATCACTACGATGGAAGCGTGAAATATATGGGAGAAATGTCAACCAGGTTGCCGCGGTATCTGAAACAGTTGACATCGTCAGACCAGAGGTTTCGTATCAATTAAAAGAAAAAGATGAGTTACAAAAGCAGAATACTCAAGGAGTGACCTCAGAACACAAAGACAAAACAGAAGAAATACAGGTATCTCCCAAAGAAATTGAACTACCTATTAGACCAAAGTCTTCGTATCAATCAAAAGAAAAAGATGAGTTGCGACTACAGGGTGTCCAAGAAATGCCTTCAGAACCAGAAGAAAAAACAGGAGCAATACAAGCGTCTCCCGAAGAGACTGATACACCTGCCAGCACTTCTTTTGAAGCTTCAGTGTGCAGTGGAGCATCACCATTAACCGTAAGATTTTCAGATAGCTCTTCGGGTAAAGTTATCAATAAATTGTGGGATTTTGGAGATGGGTCGCCGGCAAGTACAGGACAACAGCCTATTCATCGATATGTGAAACCAGGGAATTATGATATTCGTCTTATCGTAAGGAGACCTGATAATACTTTAACTGTTGTAAGGCAGGGGTATATTGTAGTAACAAATCCGCGCGGATCAAACATCAATGAGAACAATGCTAGCTCAAAAGAAAGAGATATTGGTATACCTTCCGATACTCAAAACTTTTTAGACGATGCAAAGATAACAGATGAAACCTTTATCTCAGCGGTAAATCCAAAAAATCCATAATTTTTAAATTTTCGTTCACAAATAGCCAGATTTTTGGTAGAAGTAGTAAAGCGTTGGTGTCGGGGAAAAGCCTTGGTAGAGACATGCTCAGTTTTGGGCTTATCTGAGCAGCTTCGACACCGACGCTTTTTGTTTTTATGGGATTAATTTTATGACAGAGGCTGGGGTAGAAAAGGCAGACCTTCAGGCTATCGATAAGATAGTCAAGGGAAGTATTCAAATAAAGAAAGAAATTGCGAAAGTTATTGTGGGGCAAGAAGTGGTAATTGATGAGCTTCTTATAGCCCTCTTTTGCAAAGGTCATTGCCTTTTTGTGGGAGTGCCTGGACTTGCGAAGACACTCCTTGTTAGCACCCTTGCCGACGTCTTGAACCTAAAATTTAATCGCATACAATTCACCCCCGATCTCATGCCTGCCGATATTACGGGTACGGATATATTAGAACAAGATCACGCCTCTGGGAAGAGATTCTTCAAATTTATCAAAGGCCCGATCTTCTCCAATATCCTCCTTGCTGACGAAATTAACCGGACACCGCCAAAAACACAGGCTGCGTTACTCCAGTCAATGCAGGAATACAAGGTTACAGCAAGTGGAACTACTTACAACCTCGACCTTCCTTTCATTGTTTTTGCCACTCAGAATCCTATCGAACAGGAGGGTACGTATCCTTTACCAGAGGCACAATTGGATCGATTTATGTTCCAGATTAATGTTCAATATCCATCGAGGGAAGAAGAAATTGAGATAGTGCGAACAACCACATCTGCCTTTAAACCAACGGTGAACCGAATCTTTAGTCCTGAGGAAATAACGAGTCTCCAGGACTTGGTTACAAGGGTTCCTGTTGCCGATTATGTGCTTGAATATGCCATACGATTAGTCCGTGCATCAAGACCTGCAGACCCCGCTGCACCTGATTTTATAAAAAGATGGGTCAGTTGGGGGGCTGGACCTCGCGCTTCTCAATATTTTATCCTTGGAAGCAAGGCACGCGCTATCCTCAACGGCAGGTATGCAGCCGCCTGCAACGATGTCAAGGCAATCGCCCGGTCTATCTTACAACATCGTATCATCACCAACTTCCATGCTGAGGCCGAAGGGAAAACGTCTTTGCATATCATTGATCAATTACTCGACACCATAAAAGAACATACGTAACGTGGATTGTTCACCTCTAGAAAACAAAGGTGATTGAAAACAATTCAGTTCCTTTTGCAATTTGGAGTTTAAAGTTTTAAAGCTGAAACTCTAAACCAGAACCCAAAAACTCTCTAGGATTAGTTTTATGACGGGAAATCCTTTTGATCCTGTAACGTTATCAAAAATTACCAATATGGAATTACGTGCAAGGCTTGTAGTCGACGGGGTATTGTCTGGCATTCACAAAAGCCCGTATAAAGGGTCGAGCGTCGAATTCCTTGAACACAAAGAATATTCCCCCGGAAATGAGATAAAACACATTGATTGGAAGGCGCTGGCAAGGACGGATAAGTATTACGTCAAGGAATTTGAGGAGGAAACGAATCTCAAGTGCTATATATTCCTCGATACCAGCGGATCGATGGGATATAAATCGACAGGTGTCAGTAAGTTTGAGTATGCCACTACCCTTGCGGCATCATTGGCATATTTATTATTAAATCAATCTGACTTTGTTGGGCTTATCAGCTTCAGTGACAGGGTACAGCAATACATACCTCCAAGGTCCCGACTCGCTCACTTGCATGTCCTGCTTAACGCCTTGACAGAAATGAAGACGGCAGGTAAGTCAAATACCAGTGGTATACTCAACGAGTTTGTCGAAAAGATAGGTCGCCGTTCCTTAATCATTATCATATCTGATTTTTTTGATGATACGGATAAAATAATCCGTCAATTAAAATACTTTCAAGTTAAGAAAAACGAAATTATTCTATTTCAAATACTCGATCCTTACGAATTAACGTTTCCTTTCGAAACCATTACTTTTTTTGAATCAATGGAAGACGACAGGCGCATCCTGGCAGATCCAAAGGCTATTAAAGATCGATATCTTTCTGAGATTAATCGCTTTACTGAGCAATTCAAGCAGATCTGCCTTGAAAATCAAATAGATTATTGGCTCATTGATTCTTCGATGCCGCTGGATCAGGCATTAATCAAGTTTCTGGCAAGAAGAGAAAGCACCCTGCGCCCACTTCACAAACCTTGATATCAAATACCTGTAATAGCCGCTACTATCAACTGCTGCATTTTTGGTTTTTAGTAAAATAGTTCAGTTTTGATATATACCTTTGATTTTTGAGTTCTACACGTATGATTTCTTTTCTTAATCCCATTTTGTTATTTGGTATTTTAGGCGCCAGCATCCCCGTCATCATCCACCTTATCAATAAGAAAAAAGCCGTATCGCACAAATTTGCTGCCATTGATTTTATATTACAGACCAACAAGCGTGTTTATGTAAAATTCAAACTTCGACAACTGATCCTTTTAATCCTCAGAGCTTCTCTGTTCATTTTCCTTGCCATGGCTCTTGCCAAGCCATTTCTAAAAAATTATGGTAGTGTGTCTTCAGAAAAAGACACGCCGACAAGTAACGTTATTATATTGGACGATTCATACAGTATGCAGTATTCAGAGCGCCGCGAATCGTTTTTTATATCCGCCAATGCCGTTGCAAAGGAGATTATTAATAGTTTAACAAAGAACGACGATGCCGCTGTAATTTCCTGCTCTAGCTTGGAATCACAAGTCCCCCCCGAACTCGACTACGATAAAAAAAATCTTTTAAACTTCATAGAACAATCACAACACACTTGCTCGACTACTCATATTGCGTCTGCGCTGGATAAAGCAGTGGAAATATTAACCACCGCCAAAGCGCCTGTTAAACGGATATTCCTGCTTACAGACCTGACGCGAAATGGCTGGGATCTCGATTGGTTCAAGAGCGGAAACCAAAGATTGCGGAGTCATGTGACTAATATCCAAATAATAGACCTGTCGGAGGGAGGGGCGTTGAAAAATATAGCCATTACCCATATTGAACCAGGACTTGACATATCGAGAAGAAATGGGGAATACCATATCAAAGTAACCGTTTCTAATTTTTCTCCTTCGCGGGTAAAAGACCTCCTGGCACAGGTCTTTATCGATCAGAAAAAGGTAACTCAGGGGTTTTCCAATATTGATGCCAATTCCTCAGAAACAAAGGAATTTTACTTTGTCGTTGAAAAAGGGAAAGACCACGCAGGTTGGGTTGAAATTCCCGGGGATAATTTAACCGTAGATAATAAACGCTATTTCACGATAAACGCAACACAAAAACTGGACGCATTACTGATTGACGGCGACCCCAAAACGAACATCTACGAGAGTGAAACATTCTATGTGGAGAAGGCATTGAACCCCGGACGTGAACATGCGTCCTCTATTAAACCAACGATATGTTCTATCCATGAAGTTAACAACTTCAGTTTTGCCAATTACAATATTGTCTTTTTGTGTAATGTCGAAACCTTGCCGACTGAAAAGATCCGGGAGCTTGAAAAGTTTGTAAAAGAAGGGGGGACGGTTATTTTTTCACTCGGCAACAGGGTGGATGCCGAGTACTATAACAATTCTTTTGGTTCGCTGCTGCCCCATCGGCTTCATACTATAAGGACTTTTTCCGGTGATAGCCCCCTCTCAGAAGAGCAACCCCTTCGCCTGAAGGCATCGGAGACCCTGCATCCTATCCTGCGTATCCTTTCCGAAACCGATATGAGTACATTATCCACTGCAAAATTCTATAGAATTTTTTATGTCGATCCAACGCCGCAGGGAAATTGTAAAGCCATACTCTCCTTTTCCGATGACACCCCTGCCCTCATTGAAAGACAAATCGAACGGGGAAGGTGTGTGCTTTTTACATCATCGATCGACAGAGACTGGACGGATATGCCGATAAAATCCTTCTTTTTGCCGCTGATGCAGCAACTGTGCAGATATTTATCAGGAAATATTTCAGAAGAAACACAGAGTGATATCCTGGTGGGACAGGGTTGGCAATCCCCGTGTCCTTATGATGTTAATGTCATTGAAATAACCAATCCAGAGGGCACGAAAACCACCTTACAACCACAACTCATCAATAACGAAAAGGCTTTTTTATACAACGATACCACCATCCCCGGGATTTATGCTGTTACCGTGGACGGTAAGCCGCATCAGCAATTTTCCTCTTATTTCCCGGTAAATGTGGACACTGCCGAGTCTCATGTGGACAAGATAGATCAAAAAGAACTTACAGCCCTTATGGGCGGTATAAATCTCACCATTACAACCTCTCCCGTTGGCGAAGGGCGCGAAGGGCTTTTGGGAGAAGCCAGAAAGACACTTTGGGGAACCCTTTTATTTCTCACCCTCTGCATCCTTTTTGTCGAGTCATTTGTTTCAAGAAAATAATCTATGATTGATAAAGGTTTTTATAAAATCGGCCAGAAAATCTTGGGCTTTCAAGCCTATAGACGAAACCAGAATACCCAGCCTTTAGGCTGGGGGGAGTATACATTCTGTTTTTTTTAAAAGGTGGGTAAAATTTCCTAACGTTCAGGTACAGACGAAGCCAAAAGTTTGGTGGTTGCCGTTTGTGCCGCTGTTAGCTGCCTGTTGCAGACATTTCCAAAGAGAAGTTTTCCTTATTAGGCAATGTGGTGTTCGTGGTGATAAACAGGAACTTGGATGGTTTTTGTTGGCTCTTCTTTTTCTTCGAGAATTCGGTCAATATCCTTTGCCACGTTCGGTGTAAGGAATTTCTCACCACACTGGTTGCAGACGTCTATAGGACATGTGCAACTCCTTTCTTCTGATATATTATATCAGAGTTAAGTGTTGCACTAGCAACTTGAGCCCACTCAGTCACTATACTTTCTTGTCACGGTTTAATACCTCCTTTATCGATTTCTTGTAAGTGGGTCTTTCCATTTTGGCATTGATGGAATATAGACTGTAATAAGAATTAGATGTCCGTTACGATTCTTTTCGCAAACAACATGGACGGCTTTCCCTTCAGGTGTATAGCCCAATACCAAACAGCTTTCGCCTCGCGGATCATCTGGATATTTTTCTACAATAATTTTGTATTGTCTCATAGTGGTTTTCTCCTTTTTCTATTTCAGTGAAAAAACTTCTTGAAGAATTATATCGTCTCTAACAGACATAACAACGTTTTGTTTATTTGTTCGTATTTTTTTCAATCGACTATTTTGCACCTGTTGTATAACGTTTACGTTACAAAAGAAGCCCGAAGGGTTTTCACGTTAGTCTTTTGCAACGTGTTATACGCTGTTTGGGGGCATTTAGAAATACACCGACATCCTCTTTTCGTTCTTTTCTGCAGTTTAACCATTCGTAGAGTAAATATTAAGGGTCTTGACTAGAGGGTTCTGTCTAATCATTTTTAACAATAGAGCATACAAGTTTTGATTGCGATAATTAAATCTGAACTCACATTCCTTGAGATGCAAGGAGAAAGTACTTTGAGGAATGCCATGAAACTTCATCAACCGTCTTTTAGCATACGACCAAAAGGATTCAATACCGTTGATATGGCTTTTCGCATTGACAAACTCATCATTGCCATGTTGAACTCGATAATGCTTTTTATAACCGAGGTCTACCAAGCCATTATATCCTCTCCACTGGTCAGAATGGATGACGCTTTTGAGAGAAACTTTACCTCGAATAATGGCTTGCAGCGTGGCTTTGGCACAATCGGGAACAATCTCGGTATAGACTTTACCTTGACGCTGAAGGATACCGAAAACAGGGGTTTTGCCATAAGCTCCTCGTCCTCGCTTGCCTCGTTTGCGTCGAGCGCCAAAATATGATTCGTCAATTTCTATTTCTCCCTTCAGGGGAGATTCTTGTTCAGAAAACTCGGCTATTTTGGTTCTGATCATCGTCAGGTATCGGTTAACGGTGTTTCGGTTTAAATTGCATAACAAGGAGATTTGTTGAGCATCCAGATCAAGGACAAAATGCTTTGTTAATTGCCTAAATTTGGCTTCAGAAATTTTTGAACGATTTACCTATCTGTTTTTCATTGTCCTGACTAGCTTCAGAGCATATTTTATGCCTCTGTTCTAGTCAAAACCCTATTTTAATTTTCCACTATCCGTAAACTATACCGTACCATTTCAAAATGGAATTATATCAAACAGAGGGTAAGCCGTAAAGCTCTTTCAATAGTAATAAAAAAAACAAAAATAAACTTGACTCCGTACCATGGTACAGGGTGTATAATTTGATTAAGGTTAAAAATAATGAAGAATCTAACGATAGGACAATTAGCTAAAGAAACCGGGACTCATGTTGAAACCATCCGTTATTATGAACGTCGGGGATTGATTGCAGAACCATCCAGGCGAGCATCAGGATACAGAGAATTTCCGCCTGAATATGTTGAGCGAATACGTTTTATAAAACGCGCTCAAACCCTGGGTTTCACACTGAGAGAGATTTCAGAACTTCTTGCACTGGCAGATGGAAATCCTGCTTGTAAAGATATCCGTAAATTTGCAGAAGAGAAGGTAGAGGATATTGAAACACGCATCCGCGATCTGCAAAAAATAAAAGAGGTTTTACACGAATTAATTAGAAAATGCCTGATCAAAGGGAAATTATCAAGTTGCCCTATCATTGAAAGTCTGACTCAACATAAAATTCAGAAATAAATATATCGTTTTAATGGAGGTATCTTTGTATGAAAGGAAAATCTGCTGTTACATTTGCAGGCACAATCGTTACTGCCATTTTAGCCTCAGCTTGCTGCATCGGACCGTTAATTCTGGCTGGTTTAGGGGTTGGAAGTATAGGGGTCTTTTCCTCTCTGGAAAGGTATCGGCCTCTATTTATCCTTATAACTTTTGCGCTTATTGGGACGGCCTTTTATTTTACCTATCGTAAGAAAAAGACCGCTGATGCATGTTGTGAGATAAAAAAGAACCGGATAAAAAAGATTATTCTGTGGGTGATCGCCGTTATAGCGGTCGCCTTATTGCTTTTCCCTTATCTCTTCTAAAGCGCTAATTCTACAGGAACTGGCTAAAAACGGGTTTGAAGAAAGGAGAAAACAATGTCAAACAAGAAGTTTGAATTAATTATCATTGGCGGCGGCGGCGCAGCGGGTTTTGCAGCTGCTACAAGGGCCAATGAACCGAAGTTAATCGAGTATTGAAGATTTGACTTCAAAACCTTCTTCCTACTTGTAAACAAATCTTTAAAAGGAGGTTATTATGCGCAAAGGGCTCTCATTAATACAAATAGTACTTGTGGCCATCACAGTTTTTTTAACTCCATCGCTGGCACAAGCACAGATATACAGTCTCTCAGTAGTCGTCGAAGGGATGTCTTGCCCTTTTTGTGTTTACGGCGTCGAAAAGAAGCTCAAGAAAGTAGAGGGGGTAAAGTCTGTTATCATCAGCATGAAGGATGGAGTAGCTACTTTGATAGTAAAAGAGGGACAATCTATTAATATCAACCAAGTTCCGGCAGTCGTAAGGGATTCTGGTTTTACACCAGGAATGATAAAAATTGCAGCCGTTGGAAAGATAAAAGTTGATGAAAAACAGCGTTTCGTACTGTTAATACATGGAGTAGAACAAAACCTTATTCTCTCAGGCTTGAAAGACACAGTAAAAGAAAATTTGCTTTCTTATACAAAATCAGAAAATTTGGTAGAAATTCACGGTACTGTCAATAAACAACCAGATGAAGCGTGGACACTCTCTCCAGATCATTATTTTGTTAAAAATTAAGGGTATTTGCGCTATCTATAGTGTACTCATCAAGGAGGGGAAAAATGACATTGCTATATAAGAAAGTTAATTACAAGATATTATTTCAATGGATATTTATTATCATGGTGGTCATCGAAACGACTCCATCCCTTTTTGCTGGGCCAATCACCTTCAATACGGCAATGCCTGTTACTGAGGGGGTAGGTATCCTTCGGATTCAATCAATATATAGTCAGTCTACAAGAGACCCTAGCCCTCAGGATCGCGAACTCAATGTATTAGCATTTCCTATTGTTGGTGTGTATGGGCTAACGAGAGACCTTGCAGTTTTTGGGATTATTCCTATCCTTGATAAAAAGCTCGACGTAAATACCTCAACAGGCAGAGAAACAAGGGGTGATAATGGTTTAGGTGACATTACGTTCATTGCTCGTTACACAGCCTGGGAACGGGATCGGCCTGGTCAGCTCATAAGAATAGCTCCGTTTGCAGGCATAAAGATGCCTACAGGAGAAGATAACAAAAAGGATTCTCTTGGTCGACTACCTCAGCCCCTCCAACTTGGTTCCGGTTCATGGGATCCTTCCTTGGGAGTAGTTGCGACTTGGGCAACCCTTTGGATGGAGATAGATACTTCAGCCTCCTATAAGTTCAATACTGAAGCAAATAATTTCCGTTTTGGAGACGTTGCCCAGTTAGATCTTTCCTATCAACACAGAGTATGGCCAAGGACGCTTGACATGGGGGTGCCTGCTTTCGTTTATGGAGTACTAGAAAGCAATCTCATCTGGCAGGATCAGAATGAAGTCAGTAGAATGGAGGACAAAGATTCAGGCGGCATTACATGGTTTTTAGGTCCTGGTATCCAGTTTGTTACCAAGCGGTTGGTTGTAGAGGCTGCAGTTCAATTTCCAGTTTTGCAAGATCTGAACGGAGATGCACTCAAAAATGACTTTACCGGCATACTGAGCTTAAGAGTAAATTTCTGATGAAAATTCATAGCGCGGCATAGCCACAACCAAAAGACCCCCTGTGTCCCCTCTTCGCAAGGGGGGACACAGGGGGGTGTAAAAAAACTTACAAAAAAAGAAGTTTTTACAAGGTAATACTATAAACTATGGGCCTACAAAGGAACGTGAAAAGGTGTAGCAGTCATCTATAAATTTGTGTTATTAATGGCTTCTAAAAGGAGGGTATAAACATGGTAAACGAAACTGTTCAAACCATTCAGATGAAAGTCTCCGGAATGATGTGTTCGTTCTGCACAATGACTCTCGAGAAGGCGCTCAAGCGCTATCCAGGTGTTAAAAGCGTGCTGGTCAACCTCGTCCATGGAATTGTTGTAGTCGAGGCGGACACAGCACAAATCAGCCGCGCAGAGCTTTCGGTTGCCGTAGAGAAACTCGGTTACAACGTCTCCTCCACGGAAGTTCAGCAGTACGCCACGGATGAAGCACTATTTAAGCTCATCATGCATCGTGGCATCATTGGTATGGCGCTCGCGCTGGTCGATCTCTTTGTCGATCCCCTAAACCTGTTCAGGCTTACAGCACAACACAGGACATGGTTCAGCCTTGTGATATCATCGTTCATCCTGCTCTGGGTAGGGTATCCTATTCTACGCAAGACGTTATTGGCCGTCCGACAGCGGGTAATCAATGCAAACGTCTTACTTTCAACTGGTGCGTGGGGTTCATTTGTTATCGGTACACTCTCTCTTTTTGACCATCGTTGGCCGAATTTCCTGCCAGTTGCCGCATGGTTGATGGCGCTCCACCTCTTCTTTGGCTACTTCAAGCTCGGAACCAGAAAAAAAGCATCTGAGGCAGTTCGCAAACTCCTCTCACTCCAGCCATCACGCGCCAGAGTACTGCGCGGAGACCAGACAGTCGAAGCGCTCACCAGTGAGGTTGCAGTAAACGAAATCCTTATCGTCCGGCCAGGCGAACGCATTCCGCTCGATGGTGAAGTAATCGAGGGTATTGCAAGCGTGGATGAATCAAGCTTTACTGGTGAATCGCTTCCGTCCGTCAAAGAAGTAGGATCCGGAACTATCGGTGGTACACTGAACCTCGACGGTTTACTGAAAATCCGTGTCACAAAGATTGGCCAGGACAGCTTCCTAAGCCAGATTGTACGCCTCATGACCCAGATCGCAGACCGTAAGCCACCACTTGAACTGCTCGCAGACCGGCTTATGAACTACTACGGCCCGGTAGTCTTCATCGTTGCCGGGTTTGCATTCATAGGCTGGGCACTCTTAACCGGTGATTATAAACAGGCAACGCTCTCCTTACTCACAACCATCATCATGGGCTATCCCTGTGCCTTGGGGATTACAACACCCATGCTTGCGGCCATAGCAGGCGGTAAGGGAATCTCTATCGGTCTATTGGTCAAGGCAAGCGAGGTCTTCCATGAACTCGCAACTACTGATACTATTGTGTTCGACAAAACAGGCACACTCACCTATGGGAGGCCAACTGTAACAGATGTTGTAACCTTTGATGCAGGAAGGACAGATCTCCTTGCCTATGCAGGTTCAGTAGAAGGCCATTCAGAACATCCCCTTGGACAGGCCATCAGCTTCTTTGTACAACGTGAGGGTATTTCAAGAAAGCAGACCGAAAACTTCAGGGCATGGCCGGGCAAAGGAGTATCTGCAATCATTGACGGTAATGAGGTCATGGCAGGAAAGCCGGCATTTATTGAGGAACACGGAGTTCACCTGCCAAATGAGGTACGCTCGAATATTGATTCTCTGAGCTCCGAGGGCAAAACGGTAGTCGTTGTAGCGCATGGTGGAAAAACTATTGGTGTGTTTGCACTTCAGGATACACCACGCCGTGGCGCTGCACGGCTGATTGAAAAACTCAAGCAGCGCAGGGTAAAGACCGTTATGCTGACCGGCGATTCCCGACGTGCGGCTGAGGCGATCGGCAAATCGCTCGGTATTGATGAGATCAGGGCGGAACTGTCACCCGCCGATAAAGTCTCTGCAATCAAAACCCTCCAGGCTGAGGGACGCAAGATTGCTATGGTCGGTGATGGCATTAACGATGCCCCCGCACTTGCACAGGCAAATGTGGGTATCGCAATTGGCGCAGGCACCGATGTTGCAATTGAATCTGCCGGGGTAATCCTGGTAAGCGACAGGATACAGGACGTGTTCAGCGCCTTGATATTAGGCAAAGCGAGCTACCGCACCTTAACCGGAAACGTTATTGTAGCGGTGATCTTTAATATCTTTGGGATGATCCTTGCAGCGATGGGAATGGTCTCGCCGATACTCGCAATCATTGTCATGGTGTTGAGCGTCTTTGCTATCCTTCTGAACACACTCCGCATACGTGTCATTAATCTGGAACGTGAGGAGGAGGCAGAGATTGCACCGCTCGCAGAGGTGGAATTCCTGATCCCAAACTTGGTCTGCGAGGGATGTGCCGAAAAGATCAACACAATTTTAAGATCCCTCCCTGGCATTCAGGAAGTCAGAACAAAGGTACCGCAAAAGCACGCTTACGTGCGCTATGAGCCAGCAAGGATACAGAGAGAACAGATCAAAAAAGCGCTGGAAAAGTCTGGATTCACTGCGGTGGAGGCGTAAAGGGCAGATAACCACGGTATTTGAACTTTTACGGAATTCTATTAATGAACAGGTTCCACATCAGACAGTGAGGCCATAAAGATCGCTGCACAGGCTTTTAAAAGGAACATTAGCACAATGAGTTGTTGTGTAGAATAGGAGGAAATAATTCATGGAATGTTGTAATTCAAAAAATAGTCATAAAGATTTCGCAACCCAATGTAACGCATGTGGAAAAACAGGCAAGCCTGTAAAAAGGGAAACCCTTGAACACTTGTTGAAAGAAGACCGTGTTTCTTTAATCCGAGACATTCAATATTATTTCTGTCAAACCCCGCACTGCAACGTAGTATATTTTTCGAGAAACTCAGATACCTTCTATAAGACAGATTTAAAGGTGAGAGTTGGATTGAAAGAGACAGAGGAGCCGATACCTGTATGTTATTGCTTTGGTTACACAAAGAAGATGATAACGGATGACTTCTTTAAAAATGATCGTTCAACAATTCAAGGCGAAATAACAAAAAAGGTAAAACAGGGAATATGTCGATGCGAAGTAACGAATCCACAAGGTACGTGTTGCCTGGGAAACGTTGCACAGGTACTTAAAATGATAGGGATACCGTCATAAAACGGAAAAGAGGTGAGGCATTGCGATGCTATTTTATATAGTTATATTTTAAAAACTTTTTAACCAGAGGAGATGTTTATGAGTCATATGAAATATTTTGCAGGCATTATGAGTATTGCGCTACTGTTAAATATCACAAGTTGCTTAGATCACGGTTGTTGTGGTACGAAAGCTGCCTCTACTGTCGTACAATCAGAGAAAAGGGAACAGGTGTAAATGTGGATCATGAGGGAATGGTAGTTACTTTATGCGGCAAAGATTGCGTGACCACATTTAAAAAAGACCCATGTAAATTTTGTAAAGACGAAAAACATCATTGATTATTATTTTCTTTGTGAAATTTTATTTTTGTGAAGTAGTACTGGAAATAATTCTTTGTGAGAGTTTCTTATTGACAATCAAAAAAACTCATATAGTATTTCAGAATCTGGGGAAAACCATATTTCAAACAGCGCAATCACCAACAATCAAAATTAAATCTATGAAAATTCTGGGGATCGATCCGGGAACTCAAGTTGCAGGTTATGGCGTAATCGAAACGACAGGCTCAAAAATAACAGCCGTAGAATACGGCGCTATCAAACCCAATAAAAACCAAAATTTCCCGCAGCGCCTCAAGACAATTCACGATAAAATTATAGATATTATTTCCAAACACCAACCTGACCAGATGGCAATCGAAGAGGTTTTTTACAGTAAAAATATAAAGGCAGCAATAAAGATCGGCGAAGGAAGAGGCGTAGTTTTTTTGTGTGCAGCAATGGCAAATATCCCCATTACTGAATACGCTGCCACCGTTATCAAGAAGGCGGTTGTGGGCAATGGGCATGCCCACAAATGTCAGGTACAGGAAATGGTAAAAATCATTCTCGGCTTGACCGAAATTCCCAAACCAGCCGACGCCTCAGACGCCCTTGCTATCGCAATCTGTCACAGTCATAATATTCGATGAATATAAAAACTCAACGAATTACCGGAGACCTGTGTTTACTCTTGACACAAG
>Ga0209824_10001049_pt1 | contig 16289 bp, 18 predicted proteins | sample VDWuncwatermetaG_FD_184124 | JGI IMG/M metagenome (GOLD analysis project Ga0209824, IMG submission 184124) | Wastewater microbial communities from Netherlands to study Microbial Dark Matter (Phase II) - VDW unchlorinated drinking water (SPAdes)... ... | reverse complement strand
TTTGTCACAAGATTTGGCTCATATATCCCAGAGGGAGCATTTTTGCCTACTTTGATTACAATGTTGAATTTCTGGTCACCACCATTGTTTATGATAAAGTGATCAGGTAAAACATGAATTGATATCCCAGAAGGCATTATTTCGTCGGTAAAGTTGTTTCCATCTGTGACATGTAACCAATAAGATGTCATCCTAGAACCATTTTCGGATTTTAATATCATCGGCAATGTAAACTCGGAATCTCTTGACAGAACAATGTAGGGATGATTCTCTTTTGTTTTAAGATAATGTGTCACTGGATCGACATAATTCTGATCTGGCAGAATTGAAAATCCCGGTACAATATGAGCCGATGCGGAATGCGAAAAACAGAAAGACAGTCCAAAGGAAATTCCTACAACTGCAATTATGGAATAATGGAGAGTTTTCATTTTTTACTGTATAGACCCAGGTGTGATTATTTCAATTTTTGATATACCATATTGAAACGGAATGATTAGCATTCTATCTGTAATTGAACTAGTCGATTGTCTATAATCCATTTCTCTACCATTGCCTATAATGATGAACGGACTATCTTGACCATGTACCTTAGGATCGATCAGTCCCCTTGGTAAAATTACAATTAGTGTTCCATTACTTGTTGTTTCCAATGACAAAACAAGTGATTTTGATTGTGCGTCCATATTTGCATCAAGGATTTTGTTGTTTGCTGTAATGTTATAATTTATTGTAAAATTGGTATTTTCTACTTTGATAGAGTATGGAAGGATTTCGCCATATGTGATTGTAGGTTGTACAACAACAAATTGTTTTTGGATTTTTTGGTCGTTGTATGATATTACAAGATTATATGTGCCAGATTTGTCAATTCTTATTGGACCACCCAAATCTGTAGAGTTGAATCTTTTGTAATACTCTGTAAGTTCAGGAGCACAACACAGAATTATGCTATCTTTATGAGGCGGTATCCATGCCTGATTTCCATTCTGCCTTTCAACCCATATTTTTGGAGTCTGTCCTTCATCAAAATAATCAAACCCGCTTGTTTCAATTTGAAAATCAATTGGCTGCTTGGTTTTGTAGGTATCATTTAGACCAATTATTGTAAGATCAGAGTGTATTGTTGACCAGTTTACAAGCAACTTGACAGTTTCATTGTGCAGTAAAATTCCCACCTGTGGATTATGATGTGTACTAAAGGCAACAAATCCCTGTGCTACTGCCATCTTGTGCGAAACTGATTCATCTGGAAAAGTCACATATAACTCGATGAATTTGCCATGTGTAGAATTTGTCAATTCCAAGCCATTAGGAAATGCGAACTTGATTCCATACCAGTCTATTTCAGTAGAATTATTGGAATTGAAGGCAATTTTGTCTATAGTCATTATATGAAATGTTTGATTCTGGATTGTTACCATTCCGGGATCTTTTTCTATTTCGTCATCAGGCAAGATTTCCCTGATTATGTATGTTAATTCTGGTCCATGCATAAATTGTAACTGAACGAAAAGAAATATTCCAAATGCGGAGATAGTAGCAACTGAAATTATTATTGTAAGGTATAGAGTTTTCATTCTCTAACTGTACGGTACTGCCATGGTTTAAAAAAGTGATGTAGTATTTACTCGTCTGTATCAAAACCAAAAGTGTGAAGCATTCTATATCCAAGTGCCGGAGTAATTCTCTTCTTTATTAAGGGGGCAAGAAACCAAGCAGAAATGTAGATTGCTACAAATATCAGAGTGCTAAGTATTAGAATTTCCACAATGTGTGTATTCATAGAGTTAAATAAAAAAGTGATCTAGATTTTGATCATGTAGATTAGGAGCTGGTAAGACCCAGCTACTAACTTGGAATAATTTCAAGACTCACATCTTTCATAAGAAGATCGTCAGGCAACGGTAATTAATTGATATCAAAGATCCTAATTAATTCTGTAAAATTACTATTCAGGATATAGAAAATGTACTTTAAACAACGCACTAAACATAGTCTTGTAAAATCTAGTTACTACAATGGAACAATTTTGAATCCACAAGTAATAAAATCATCTTAAAACATTCTTTTCATGATCATAGTAACGGGCCCGGGGGTTACCGCCAGAACAGTTGTAGCGGACACCTGTCCCAAATTTTTCTTTAATTCGTAATCATACAGAAGGTATGAAAACATATTTCTACATTCTATGTGGTTATTTGTGTATAAAAGAATGATAAAAAACAAGAAGCGTTTGGTGGCTTTTACGGTAATTCCTATCGTACTATTCATGATTGTAATGATGTCTGGAACAACATGTATACTTGTAGTAGAAGGAGCTCCACATGACTGGTTAGGTTCTGTAAACGGATGTGGTCCTACACTAACATATCAGATCCATCAATATTTTGGCATATTTTGGTGATGGAAAGAAAACAAGTTCTTCTTTGTCTAAATTAGGGAAGTTTAGGAGCAGTCAAATAATTAAAAGCCAGATTCGCTCCCATTAGAATGGTTAAAGCAATTGCGCCAAAGTATGCCTTTTTCTTTTGGATAAATATAAAATAACCAATAATCAGTCCACTAATTCCAATACCCAATACCGTTGCTTGAGCTGATACTCCACTGAGCTTAAATCCAAAAAACCATGCCTCGGCATCTATAAAAATCCCAAACATGAATGCACCATAGAATATCCAGTGGGAAATAGCAATTCCTATCTTAATGTTTTTAGTAGAATTTTTCATTTCCCTTCTTCAGCCAATCCAGAAAAAGCTGAACCAATCTCAACTCTTGTCATTCCGCTTTTTAATGGGATAGTTATGACAACGTATCCTAAAGACTTGTATTGTTTAAAGTTGATTTCATTATGATTAGTAGATACATAGATAGTCCCATCTGTCCAGTAGTCAATATTTCTTAAATTAATCAATCCCTTTGGAATATTGACAGTTAGATATCCATCACTTGAAGTCTGTAATGATAAAATTAATTCCTGCGGGTACAGATTTTCAGTCGCCCCAGTTAATTTGCCACCTGAAATTGCATAATTTATTTCAAAATCAGTATTTTGGACCTTTATTGTTCTTGTTGCCCACCCCTTCTCTATCAGTATTTTTCCAGACAATGGTGTTACACAGGCAGGTGAACCATCCGATGTTTTTACAAGTCGTTCAAATCCATGCATACATTTTACATCTAATATGGAAATGGTACCACCTTTGAATTGTTTTAGCGGTGATTTTAATGTAATAGTTACAGGTTTATCGCAACAATACTGTGGCAAATTTTGTACTATTGGAAGATTCCTATGAAATTGCATGGATTCCATCATATTTCCTGTTTGGTTTTTTGCAACAACATTCCACCAAACGTCATAATAATCTGTTGGTCGAACATCTGAAGAAACATGAAGTGTTCCAAAAATTGTTTTTGTTTGGTTTGGATTCAAAATGTCAATTTTATGAATATCAGAAAACATAATGGACTTGGAATCATTAACTGACTCACCCAAGTTTACATCGTACAGTGTAAAATTTGCATTGTTTGTAACCAAGATGCGTATAGCAGACGTATCATTAGGATGGACAATTTCTGGATCTATTTGAAATACAGAGAAAATTTTTGAGGTATAAGGGTACATTCCCAAGGGCGGTGAAGGCAAAAATGGTGACATGGTTTGATTGGAGTTTACCATAATGCCACGACCCACATAATCGGTTGTAACATTAAGATGTGAAGTTGAATCATTATCAGCAAATACATATTCAATGTTAGCAAGTACAAAAGCAAACAGAATTGCAATTAGGACAAGACGTAGAGTTTTCATTTTCTAATCCTCGCCAAAATCTTTTTTGATATAAAAAATCCTACCACAATAGCAGCTATTCCAATAATGACAAAAACAATTGGACTTACATAATAATATGTGATGATTGGTTTTGTCCAGTCTTTTTGGATTACACTATTATAGTATTTCATAATGTCAGGCGACTGACCATACAGGTTGTAATAGTACCAGACATCAGAATTTGCAAGATGACCAGAATTGCCACCATATTCATACCATTCCTTGAGAATTCCATTTTGTTCTGCAAAATACATTTCCTGTTTTTTTGATTCCATCCAGTCTTTTCCTTTCATATCATAGAATGCCTTCCAATCCTGTTTGTCTCCAAGAATTGGTTTCTGATTTGGATTTCCAGTATCTATGGCATCATTACATGGTTTTTGTGGCCAGTCCTTATCTTCTGCGCATTGAGCATATACCGTGTGATTTTGTGTTATGATTACAGACATGAGTAGTAAAATCATTGATAGATAGAGAGTTTTCATTTTCCAAAAACCAACTAATACTGCCTAAAACATTCCTTGTGATAATATTTTGAAGGACGTGCTCCTATTCGTATAACAAAGTCACCTTCATTGAATTGATTCAGGCATTTTCTACACTTGTTGTTATCAAACGTATTCAATCTGGCAAGATCTCTTGGTTCCAATCTAATGTTCACTATACATCACTGATTAAAGAAATTATCAAAACCGAAAAAAGATGATATTTGATTTATTTGTAGATAGGGCATAATTTCCATAACGAATAATGGCACTATCAAGGAACATCAAATATGCAAGATATAAAATGTACGGTACTTACACTGGATATAATATATACTCAATAACGAAAACAAATTTTGATTGTATTTCGTTTTCATGCTTGTTTTAATCTCAATTTTTGCAATCATTCCATCATATAATCATGATGAACCAATACCGTCATGGATTAAGAAAGTTACAAAGATGTGGCATGATGAAGAAATATCTGATAATGAATTTATCAATTGCATCAGATGGTCCGTGGAAGAAAAAATAATTCTCATGAAATATCTAGTGTTAAACAATGGTTCCACCCATGAAGTTCCTACAGAACTTAGAAACATTGCATATTTTTGGAGTACTGGAAAAATTTCAGATAGTGATTTTACGAGTACGCTCAGATACATGATAAAAAATGGAATCATAAAGTTAAATGATGACGATATCACGAATATGAGCCATGAAATCACCAAGGCATCAGTTGCAAATGAAACCCAGAAATCAATAGTAATAGTTCCAGTTCTTACATCAAGTGCATATTCAGAACACGGGTTTTATGCACATTATAGAGGAGAATGTGATAAAAAATGTCTCACTGTACCTATACGTGATTACATTCATTCATCGACTGACAGTGCAAACGGGGTCAGGGTATTACAGTCACTTGGGTACAAGACCATAACAGATATCGACATAGACCGTAATCCTCAGATATTATCTCAGTACGACAAGGTAATTGTTTTGCATAATGAATACGTCACACAAAGAGAATTTGATGCCATAACAAGACATCCGCATGTCATGTACCTATACCCAAATGCACTGTATGCTAAAGTCTCAGTTGATTATTGGAACAATGCAGTCACACTCATCAGGGGTCATGGATTTCCAAATAGTACTATTTCAAATGGTTTTGGCTGGAAGTTTGACAATTCAAAATTAGAGTATGACAGGGAGTGCAATAACTGGCGTTTTGATGAGATTTCAAATGGAATAATGCTAAGATGCTATCCAGAAGGACGTCTTGATTACGACATTACATTATTGGAAACGATCAAGAACTTTTAGTGATTGCAATTATGGAATAATGCATTTTCATTCTTCACTTGTACGGTATTTTCATGGTTTAAAAAATTGATGTAGGTTTCTTACTATTGATACATGCAAGACCACTAACGGTTTTCATAAACTGTTTAACACTCTCCTAATCTTACAAGTTTCGGTACAATATTGTTCTAACAAAGTTCCCCCGACGCCTATTCGAAGTATTAAGATTTTCAAATCTAAAAATTATTTTTTGTTTTATAATATAATGACTTTTTTAAGAATAGATCTCGTATTCTTAGCCAAATGTCAACAGAAAAGAAAATTCGCAGTCTAGAAGAAACAAAATTTTCATCGTTGGTAGACTTGAATCGACCAAAAACATACATCACGTTAGGAGCAAAAGGTGCAGGAAAAAGCGAAGTTAATGAAAAAAATGCTTGTGATCTGTATAACGCAGGTTGGCTGGGTTTGGATACATGGGGTGTAATGGGTGAGAGTTTCTTTTGGGCAATAAATTTCAACCATGAAAAAGAACGTTAATTTTAAGAAAAGGATTTTGCCCATCCACGTTCAACAAATTTTGATGCCGTATCAAGATTTACACATGCTGGAGAGCCATCTTCTGATTTAAAAATTAATTGTAACCCTTGATTACATTTTACATCTTGTGCTTTAATTCCTGAATTGAACTGCTTTAGTGGAGATATCACTGGCATAACTTTAGTAGAATTTGAGATATTTTCATTTCCTCCCAGAAGTTCAATTTTACCATAGGATATCTTAAGCGGTATATCTCCTGCAACTTTCTTTATTTTTACTATGATGGCCTTAGATGCGTCTCCAGTTGGATTATTTATTGTCTTATCAGGATCAAATGAGACCCACAAATTCTTGTACTCATAATTTGCCGCAATTTCTTGAACAGGATTGTCACCTACATATGTTTCTGATGTTCTGTTCAGATACATCTGATCCAAAATCATCTGTGCATTATCCAGTTTCTTTTTGGTGACTGGATCCACTTGGAATACAGCCCTGCTTTCATTTTGTATGAGATCAAGATAATTGATTAGAGATTGTTTCTTACTGTTGTTTTCATCAATTTGTTGTTGTAACTGCCGAGTCTTTTCAGCCATACCTGATGGGCTTTCAGATTTTATTGCTGAGATTTGATTTTTTAGAACAGATGTTTGAGTTATTAATTGCTGTAGTTGTTTATCTGTCTCTTTGTATTGTTGTAAATAATATGTATGGTCTATGAAAACTGGCAGGTATTGACGCATTTTTGTGGTGTCATAGTTTAAGATCTTTACAGTGTCAGCAAGTGGCTGAACAAGAGAAGATCTGTTGACATCGTTGACTCCAAGGCAGTATGAAGCCTCGTTTACTTTATCATATGCTCCATATTTTGCCATGCGAAATAATTCATCATTGACATAATCTACTGTCATATTCTGCCCATGAAGCTCATACGTAACAAAATATCCATTGAGGCTGTACATCGTGGAATTGTAAATTTTCTTGTAATAGTCAAGATTTTCAGGAGAGCATTTTGTTGAATCATCTGGTTCAAAATTTGGTATGGATGCAAATTCGTATACATTACCAAGATATTGACTCAATCCTGATTTGTTAAATTCCAAAACTTCAAGTGTCAATGGTGAAAATTCCATTCTTGTAGATGGATCAAGATGATTGATTTTTAGAAAATATGCAGATTGGTTTACTTGTTGGAAGGTACCATACGGCCCAGATGACATATAATTATCATATATCTGACGTATTGTACTACTATGCATTGACATTATTCCAGTACGAATTTGATCATTCAGGGTAAGCATTGTTCTCTGATAAACTATTTCACAGAAATTCAACTCTTGCTTACAAGTTGCAGTCAAGTCTTGTGCAGAGACTGAGTTTGATGTTCCAATCGACAATACGAACAAAGCGAAGATCATGATTGCAATGTGTAGAGTTTTCATTTCTTTACTATTACTTCACCGTGCATCCCTGAATACGGTTGGCTGTGATAGAAGTATGTTCCCGGAGTGTCAAAAGTATGTGACCACTTGTTTTCAACTTGGCCTGAATCAAAAATCCCATTGTCGCTTGTTATGCTAATACTAGACATTGCTTCATTATACCACACTACAGTATTGTTTACTCCTATTTGCACTCGAAGTAATTCAGGTATGAAGTTTTTGTGTACAGATTGTGGGTTTATCACACTTGGAGGAATTACAACAACAGAAGTTCCTTTCTCATGTTGCACACAATAATAGTCATTGTATGCCATAGGATAGCAGACATTTCCGCTTGACTCTTCTTCCATCTTGCATTCTTTGTCACATGGAGCGTGATCAAATTTTGGCATGTCTTGTATTTTATTCGGATATTGTGTCTCACCGCATGTGTGCTGTAATTCGTTTGGATAATGTTTGTCTATTATTTGCATCATGGTTGAAAAGGTCAACTATGCGTGCCAGCCCAAATTGCAATCAATCTGTGGATGACCAGATCCTGGAGGCAAGTAAAGATCAAATTGATACCACGACGTTCCATTTGGAAAAGAACTGCCAACATATCCAGCATATTTCCATCCGGTCTTTGACCAATTCCTAATTTTGTCATAATTCATTAGCATGTCAAAGAATGGTGTTTGTTTATCTACGGGTATTTCTGTTTCATATAAGGGATTTTTGGCCCATCCTCGATGGACTAGCGAGATCATTGATTCCGGTTTGATACATGCAGAAGCTCCATCCTCGACTCTTTTTACCATCTGGAGACTCTGCTCACATGATACAAATGGTCTTCCCTGTTTGATTTGCTGTAAAGGCGGTGCCAAAGTATTGTCTTGACAGCAGTTGCCATAAGAGGTATCATTTAGACCAATTATTGTAAGATCAGATTTGATCTTGGGCCAGTTCACAAGCAATTGTATTGTACCATTGTGTAACATGACTCCTGCTTGGGGATTGGTATGGGTGCTAAAGGCAGAAGCATAGTATCCAATAATGGATGAATTTTGATTTATTTTCATTTGAACCGGAGACGGATCGTCTGGAAAAGTCACATAAGACTCAAAGATTTTGCCATTTGGAGTGTTTGTTGATTGTAAGCCATGTGATAGGTAGAACCTGACTCCATACCATATAACATCAATAGAATCTGATGAATTGTGTGGGAAATTATCAAGACTCATCACATGATATGTACGATTTGAGATTGTCATAATTCCTTGTTCTTTGTATGTAACATCTGAAGGTTCTATATTCGATATTACTACGTAAGACAGTTCTTGATGCGTAGACAATGGTTTAGTAATTTCCATAGCTGTAACTATTGCTGATATGATTAGGACAGAAATGATTATTGAAATGTGTAGAGTTTTCATTTCCAGTCATCCTCAACGTGTAACATCGAATCGAAATGATGTAAATTTGTCCTGAGTTCCTGCAAACATTTCATACTGCCCTGGTTGATCAAGTCTAGGAGAGTCAGTCAAATCTTGCAAACTATAGTGTAGTGTCATTTTTTTCGTAAAATTGACTGTCAGCACTTATAGAAACTTTAACGCTTGGAGGCGGACCGCAATTTGTAACACCAACAAGACAGGGAGCATAAACGGAATTTGTTGTGCATACAAATAGACCAGACGTCAAAAGAATAAGTATTGAAAGTTGTAGAATTTTCATTTTCTAATTCTTATCCTGTAAAATATCATTACAGATACTATTCCAATCAACATGACTGGAACTGCAAATGGAAATTCTGGAACTGAGTTTGAACCAGCTTGTATGATCTGAACTGTGACTGTACTATTTTCTGCAGAGAAAAATCCCTTATTTGAATAGACATTATTCATGGGCAGAGGTCCTAGATAGTGGGGGGTTGCAGCTATTCTCAAATTATATATTCCAAGTTGCTGAGTATATGTTTTCCAGCTATCTGGTACTGGAATCAAACCTTTGAATAGTTTTATAGATTTGTCATATGTTGCGTCAGCTCTCAGATAATCTCCACCTCCATTTGTTTTAGGCAGGTCGGCAACAACACTTACTTGTGACATTGGGTTTTGCAGTCCATCTGTAACGCTTGCAGTAAAGTTGATTAGCTGACCTGGATTTACCATTGGATTAAGAACTGTGACAGATGATATCACCAGTCTTTGTGCTCCGTCTTTTGTAACAAAATAGACGCCATTAAGTGGCTGAGAATCGTCTTGATTTTGATAGACTAGCACCAAGAATCTGTAAGGCGGATTAGATGTGTAAGGAACTATAGGAATTGTATAATTGAATCTAGCTTCATTATTTACGAGGTTTTTTGTTTCTTGGTAAACAAGATTAGTTCCAGAAATATCTGTTGCCGCATCTTTTATTTTCAGATACACTGTACTATTATCAGGCGTAGCACCACCTCCCCATACATGTATCATAACGGTATCACCAGGATTGTAAAGTACCTTATCAAGTTCTAATCCAAATTCGATTGGAGGATAACCAGAAGGAATAGCAAAACTTGTTCCAGCTAGAAAGAAAATTGGAAGTACTAGGAGGACAAGAAAATATCTAAGTTTCAATTATTTACTACCTAGTCTACTAGCTCATAAATCGTTTGAAAAAGTGACGCAGATTACTCCTTTTTTGTGAATGAAAGCATCTAGTAAAAGTTATGGTCAAGCAAAGTTCAGTATTTCTTAATGAGAAAAAAGTTTGTAATTTCATACATAATTCTCATTTTCATATTTGTAATGTTTACACCACTCATACCTACTCTATTGTTGCTTAATTACCAACCATGTATGATTAGTGCTTGTGATAGAGCTATAATTTCCCTTTACGAACTGATCTTGAATTGGGAAAAATTACAACAGACTCCATTATTACAATAATGTTATGACTCCAAAAGGCAAACTTACAATTATTACAACAATTCTTCTTGCAATAGGCGTCATTAGTGGACTGGTAATACTATATGATTATCTTGAAACGCCTCATTTAATATCAAAAGATCAGGCTTTTGCCATAGCAACTAGAACAGGTAATTGGAGTCAAAATTTTCTTAGTGATAAAACTGTAGACATGAAGTTACTGCATGTAAAAACAAAATGGTTTGCATTCATAGTAGATGAAAAAACTTTTGAAGATATAATACCACATTGTCCTAAAAATGGTCCATGCGTTGAACCTCAGGAGATTCATGGTGTTGAAGCTGGACAATATGTTTGGATAATAACAGTCACGGGTCAACCGCCAAATATTCTTTCAGGTCGTCAATGGGGATATATGATAGACGCTACAAATGGTCAAGTATTACAGTAGATCGGTATTCAATGACTCGATTACAACAACATGTCAGACTCTCACAGGTCTGAACTCCAAGGTTAGGAGCTGGTAAGACCCAGTACCAATTCTATTCTATTTCAAGACCCACTAACGTCTGTTAATTTTCCTATCCAAAAGCGATGATTATCAGAAAATTTGTTTAAATGGTAAACGTATGATTTATCAGCATGATCTAAATACTATTATCGAAAAATCATATCGGTTGGGACTGTCACCAAAATACTAGTCGTTTTTGGTCTTAAGTTCCAATCTTTCAAACCCTCGCAAGTCGTAATCCTATAAGACCACTAACGGATTTGAAATTCTAGTTTAACGCCCTGAAAAGTTCAAGTTCTAACTATACGCCAAAATCTAAACGTCTTTTCTCTCTACCAAGATCTTCGAATAGTTGTTCATACTCATTCATGAAACTTTCTACAAATTGATCTTTCGTCTTGGGTCATAGTGATTTTACTTGTCTTCTACTACTGTAGTCATGTCTAGCTTGTCTATCTGGGATTCTATTGTCTGTCTCATTGTTTCGTTATGTTGAGGGCAAAATTTGAAAAAACCGTCAACTGTCTCAAAACATCCGCATATCCATTTTGTTTGAATATCTCCTTCTATTGAAAGCCTGTTGTAGGTGCTTTTCTTTGCCATTTGGTTAATGGTATAATGCATGAGGCTAATAGGGTTTTTAAAAATAGTAAATTGGGGTAAAAAAATCTAGATATCTTATGGGCAGCCTTCCATCTTTTGGATGAAATAGCCTTTCGTTTTGATCTCGTTTGCAATGGGCTCTGGTGCACCTTGTGAGTGGCAGAACTGGCATTCCTCAGTTGAGACCTTTGAATCGGCTTCTCCGATAGTCTTGAGCCATTCCTTTGCATACTGGATTGCCTTTGGGTGATCCTTTTCGCTAGTAATGACGTCAAAATGCATCGTGTGACCGTCCTTTGCCTCTACGTATGTATCGTACACATGAATTTCCATGTTTGTTGTTCTGGAATAGTTCTATTTAGAGGTTGTAGGTGAGTCAGTGCAGACACAAAATTGGCGTAAAATTTACCCATTTAAAGCCATGGTGCGATCATTTTGATTTTTGCAAATACCCTTTTTCCCAGATTAAAGGGTAATGGAATAAGATTTCATGGCCTATTCAATTTGTCTACTACGGATATATACTAAAAACTTGATCGTAGGCTTCCGTGATTCTAATAATATTTGATTTTTGGAATCAAAACAATGGAGAATGTGGCAATTATCAAGGCAAGGGTGGCGAATGGAAATTCTGGTACTGTTGGAATTACCTTTGACATGTTTGTTATAGTTATACTATGAGTAGAAAAGTGTGGAACTAGAACCAACACCTGCACTCCACTTTGAGTAACTACTATGGCAAAACTTGGACTATCTGTGGGCTTGGCATGAAGTATTGCATCCATATTTGGTGCCGGAGGTATTGGTTTACCATCATACATTATGCCAAGATCCTTTAGATTTTGTACATTAATTGTAGTAGCTGAAAGATTAAACATGATTACTTTGGGACCTGTTTGATCAGGGGCACTAACACTAATGTTGATTTCATTGGATGTAGAATTATTTGTATGAACTGATACATTATTGTCAATAGATGTAGTTTGAGATTGATTAGCTCCCACATTTACTTCAGCTGCTATTGTTTGACTGGCTTTTGCTTGATTGATATTTTGAATGTCCTGTTGACTTGGAGTAAATACAGAGGCAGGTGATGATGGTTGAGTATTGATAGTTGTATTTGGAGTAGGAGTTATACTAGGTTGTTCAGATATGTGAGATATATTTTGAAAGAGAAGACTGTGGCTTTCTGATCCATAAACCCATATTACATAGACATTATTTCCAGAAATTGCTATTTGGGCAATGTAAGAATTGGCAGGACTGAGGTTAATTGAACTGCTAAAGGTATTTCCACCATCAGTACTGGTCTTCAGAAAAATACCTCTTGAGCCAGAGGAATAATCCATCCAAAATACATAGAGATCATTTCCAGATACTACCATTTGTGGATTTTGATATTTGCCAGAAGTGCTCAGAGTGATGGAATTCTTGAAACTATTTCCATTGTCGGTGCTTTGTTTGAAGAGCAGTGAACTATTCTGATTTTTTGAATCAGTCAGTATCCATAGATCATACAAATTATTTCCAGAAGCAAAAATTTGATCACCAATATCTGAAGCTAATGTTTGTACTTCAGGACCTACATGTTTAACGATATCATTGTTAAGTGTAATACTTGCAAAAGTAGCACCATTGTCTGTGCTCCGTGAAAACATTCTGTTATTTGATATCATCACATTATTTCCAGAGACACTCATCTGAGGACTATCATAGACACTAATATCTCCCATTACAGACATTGGTGTTGAAAAAGTAGCACCATTGTCTGTGCTCCGGGCAAACATTACAGAAGATCCATCCGACCACATTACAAATACATTATTTTCAGATGTCATAATTTGTGGAATTCCTTGTATTGTATTTCTTAATTTTCCGACAACAATTTGAGAGAACGTGTTTCCATCATCTAAGCTTCTAGAAAGAAATATGGAAGTATTCCTATAACCTGCAGTACCATTAGTCCACGATACGTAGATATTGTTCCCAGATATTGCCACTCCTTCATAAACTGACGCAGTACTATTACCTTGACCTATTTTATCACTTAGATTAATTGTATTTCCAAAAGTAGCACCATTGTCGATACTTTTTACTAACAATCTTCCATAATTATTTGAGCTTCTTTCATGCCATGTTACGTAAATGTTATTATCCATTGCAAATATTTTCGGATTTGAAGTCATTCCCTGCATGTTACTTAGATTAATTGTATTTCCAAAAGTAGCACCATTGTCAGTGCTTTTCTTAAAGAACACATTTTGATTATCTTGTGAGCCTGCAACCCATGTCACATAGACATTATTACCGGATACAGACATTTGTGCTTCTTGAGAATCACCTGTTTCTTGACTTAGATTTATTGATGAACTAGAAGAACTGGTTGTCACCATGTTATTTGGAGTTGATGGGGAATTAGAAGGACCTTGCTGTCCACCAGCAGATCCAGTGAATTGGAAGGTTGTCTGAACTGTTCTATCCATGCTGCCATACTTTGCTACTACATGGTATGTACCTGCAGCTTGCCAGAGAGTGCCTGTAGCCGTTATGGATGTAGAATATGTCTTATCAGCACCAAGGTCCACTTGATCAACTTTGATAGTTTCTCCCATTGGACTGATGATTATGACCGTTATTGGTGTGGTGCCAGAAATGTACTCTTGTGTACTTCCTGATATCGTAATCTTGTCTCCATCATTGTATGAGGGCTTTTCAGTTGTTACCGTGATTACACCCGTGGATGAAGGTGGGGTGTTACCAACTGCATTAACCACTGTGCCCACAATGTCAACCTTGGTATCTCCTGCATGGAATGGAATGCTAAGTATTCTTACGTTTTGATTCTTACTCTCACTGAATTGTGAGACAGCGATGCCGCTTACTGCTACTATGAATTTATTATCTTGTAACTCATTTAGTTTTGCATTAGGATCTACTGAAGGAATTCTTGCATCAATCATACTACGTGGTAACGTAACTGTTATGGAACCATCTGATGTTGCGGGACTTAATGTAATCTCAAGTGTGTACCTGAATGCAAAAATGTCCATGCTCTTAACAGTAGCTCCTTTAATGATGTACGGAACATTGTAAATTTGACTTCCGGATTGTAATGGATATGTTGCATTGATTGCTTGAGTTAGGAGGGTTGATCCAGTTCCACCGTTATAGTAAAATGTTGTAGTAACTGGTTGTCCGTATTTACCATATTGTGCTTCAATAGTATAGGTTCCAGCATTTGTCCAAAGTGGTCCAGTTGCCAGAAATGATTTGGTAAAACTTCCATCTGAAGCAGGTACTAACTGAGCTAATGAAATTAATTGTCCTCCAGAATTAAAAATTCTTAGAAGTATTGCACTTCCACTAGTTACATCGCTCACATGGCCTGTCATGACAATCGTATCTCCTTGATTGTAAGAAGGCAAATCCGTCTTGATAGAAACAGTTGGAGGGTGTACTACAGGCGGGGGAGTTACTACATTGGAACCGCTACCTACAATTACTTGACCTACCATCCATGGATGAACTGTACAAAAGTAATCGTATGTTCCTGCAGTTGCAAAAGTAAATTGGAATGTATGATCTGCAATCTTAGTAGTGCCACTGATAAAACCACTATCGAATAGTGAACCAGAGTTATCATCACTTACTTTACCGCTTGTTACTGTATGACTCATGGTGTCAGTATTTGTCCACGTCACAGTAGTTCCCGGTGTAACAGTTATTGGATTTGGAGAGAAACAGTTGTTTGCTGCAACACAATCTACACTTGCACTAGCTCCTGCACCTTGTGTAATTGTTATATCACTTTCTACTTGACCAAATGCTGGTGCTACACCTAAGATAGCAACAAGAGTTGCTAATGAAGTAAAAGCGATAACTGATAATATTTTCGAGTAATTCAGATTTGACATTCATCATTCTGTCCTAGTTGTCGGGATTTGTTCTCACTCAAGCCCTCCATCATTGTAATAATATGGTAATTAACATGTATTTAACTAGTAATAATGAAGAAAATGAGGGTTACGAGATAGTTACAAGATAACTACTTGACTGATACATCATATATGATAGGGTATGTCCTTGCAAGCAATTACCGAAAGAAAGTATTGCTGGCGTTAAAGGAAAAGGCACTGACGCCTAATATTATTTCTGAGAAAACTGGCATTTATCCCACACATGTTAGTACAACTTTGACACAATTATCCAAGATGAATATCGTAGTTTGCCTAACTCCTAAACTAAAGAAAGGAAAGTTGTATGATCTTACAAAAGAAGGTAGAGGCATATTGAATTCCATCTAACATCGCAAATGAAAATGTAAATTCCATAAATATTCATTAAAAATGATCATGCCAAATACAAGAGATCTCAAGGTAGAACCAGAATCTAATTTCTCGATATTCAAATCCATTTTGCTCCATAGTAAGCCAATTTGTACGAAATTTGTAATCTGCAACAAATGCAGATACTACCACTAAAATTTGAGTATGCTTAGAAGCTGATTCTTGATTTAGACAAAGATCTTTGAAGGTTATCTTGTGTGACATCTGGATTTGCCACTCCAGGAGTACATTTTGGGTCAGGTAGGCCGTTTACAGAATTACAGTGTGCAGGAATCACTGGCTTTGGATAATGAAAAACACTTGCAGTTGATGTATTTGCAAATAATAATGA
>Ga0209824_10001048_pt1 | contig 16309 bp, 17 predicted proteins | sample VDWuncwatermetaG_FD_184124 | JGI IMG/M metagenome (GOLD analysis project Ga0209824, IMG submission 184124) | Wastewater microbial communities from Netherlands to study Microbial Dark Matter (Phase II) - VDW unchlorinated drinking water (SPAdes)... ... | reverse complement strand
GCCGGCACGCGAGTGAGTAGCGCAGAGCGAGCGACACCGCCCGCGTCGTCGCCGACCCGCGATGCGCTCGCGGGCGCGCCAGCGCGTCGTGAGGAGCCCGTCGCTGCGTCCGTGCTGCCGCAGCGAGCCGCCGTGAATGTCGACACACGCTGGCTCGACCCGCTCGAGGCGCTGGAACTCGTCGCAGCGGCCGGCATCACGGTCACTCCGACCCGGCGCGCGCGCACTGCCGACGAGGCGGCGAAGGCCGCGACCGAGCTCGGCTTCCCCGTCGCGCTCAAGGTGATGTCGCCCGACATCGTCCACAAGACCGACGCGGGCGGCGTGCGGCTCGACCTTCCCGATGCGCGCGCGGTGCGCGAGGCCTATGCGCAGATCGAAGCCGCGACGCGTGGTGCCTCGGTGCCGGAGGCACAGGCTGACCGCGCGTCCTTCCTCGGCGTGCTCGTCCAGGGGATGGCGCCGCCCGGCGGCCTCGAGGTCGTGATCGGTGCCGACCGCGACCCGCAGCTCGGCCCGGTCGTGCTCTTCGGGCTCGGGGGGATCTTCGTGGAGTCACTCCGCGACGTCGCGCTGCGCATCGCGCCGCTCAGCGACGGAGACGCCGAGTCGATGCTCGATGAGATCCGCGGTCGCGCTCTGCTGGAAGGCGCGCGCGGCCGTGCGGCCGTCGATCGCGCGGCCCTCGTAAGGGCGATTCGGGCGGTCGCCGACCTGATGTTCGCGCGACCCGACATCGCGAGCCTCGACCTGAACCCAGTCATCGTCTACCCGACCGGTCTGGTCGCGGTCGATGCACGGGTCGCCCTGCGCGCTCGATAGGCACGCAATAGCTCCCACTTCGGCCCACGCTCCTCTGTACATCCCGTATAGACTGTGATGACAGACCAACCGGAACGCCGGAGGAGCGGAAGTCTATGGATGTCGTCAAAATCCGCAGACAGGGCAACAGCCTCTCAGTCACACTCGATCAGGCGACGCTCGAAGCCGCGAACCTGCACGAAGGCGATTTGGTCGCCCCGAGCGTCCAGAAGGGGATCGTCGTGCTGACCCCGGTCGAGATCCGTCCGAAGGTCCGCCCCCGGGTTCTCCAAGTCGGCCGAAGGATCATTGCGGAGAACCGCCGTGTCCTTGATCGTCTCGCCAAGGGCGAGGGCGGGCGGGCAGCCACTGGCCGGCGCTAAGGACCGTCCCGCCTACATCTACCTGGACTGGGAGGAGGCCCTTGCCCTCTTCGCAGAGATCAGGAGCCTTCCCATTGAGGCTGCAGTTCATGAGCTGCGAGACGAAGGACTTCTTCGATCGGCGATGGCTCGGCCGCAGCACGCCGCGCAATACGCTGAGGCCGATCTCGCGGAGCAGGCAGCGACGCTTCTCTGGGGACTCGCCGAGAACCAGCCGTTCGTCGACGGGAACAAGCGAGTCGCCCTGGTCGTCACGCTGACGTTCCTCGAACTGAACGGCTACCGCATCGAGTCGACGGAAGACGAGCGCGTAGAGCTCATGTTCGAGATCGCCAAAGGTCTCGGGGTTGACGAGGTGGCCAGTCGGCTGCGATCCAAACTTCGTCCGCTCGAGCGGTAGGGCGCTTCCCTTTCAAGGAAGAGGTCAGGGGTTCGAATCCCCTCCGGGCTACAGAAGGACGTCGTCCACGACTTCGTTAGGTCGCGCTGACGACACAGATTCTTCTACGTGCCGGAGCGGTGAAGCGATAAGGCCGATCGACGCGAGCACGAGGGCATAGCCGCCGGCGACGACGAAAGTCTGCGCCGGGCCGATGGTCTCCACGAGCGCCGCCGCGACGATGGGCCCAACCGGATTGATCAACGAATTACCGAGCAAATCGATGCTCGAGACGCGTCCCAGCATCCGGTCGGGCACTTGCCGCTGCAACAGCGCCTGCCAGATGACGGTCGACGATGCGAGACCCACGCCGATCAGCGTCATGAAGAGCACGACCGCGGGAAGGATCGGAAGCAACCCGATCGCCAGGACCGAGACACACGCGAGGACCTCGAACGCGAACATCAGCCGGCCAGGACGGCGGGTGGCAAGCTGCGCGACCACGACGCTGGCGACGGTGGCGCCAACTCCGTACGCGGTCTGATCGCTCCGTAGATCGCCGCGCCACCACCCAGGTTGTCGCGGACGAGCAGCGGCGTCATGACGCCGGACTGTCCCGCGAAAGCGACGTTCACCAGCATGAAATAGAGCGTCGTCGTCCAGAGCCACGGGAGCGAGAAGACATAGCCGAATCCATCTCGGATCTCGCGAAGGATCGATGCGGGCGGCAACGGAGCGCGGCGGGGCGGGCGGGCGAGCAGCAGCATTGCGACGCTGAAAAAGAACGTGACCGCGTCGATGCCGAAGGCGAGCGCCGGCCCGGCGAGGGCGACGGCGAGGCCCCCGACGGTGGGCCCAGCGATCCTCGCCGCGCTGCGGCCAAGGAGCCGGACTGCGTTCCCGGCGCGGAGGATGTCCCCCGGCACGAGGTCGGCGACGATCGCGTTGTACGCGGGGTCCAGAAACGCCCCCGCGGCGCCCAGCGCAGCTGCTGCCACGTAGACGTGTTCGATCCGCAGCTGGCCGGCCGCCGAGAGCAACGCAAGAGCGGCGACCACGCAGCCGCCGACCAGATCGCTCGCGACGATGAGCGTGCGACGCGGTATGCGATCGGCGATCGCGCCGCCGAGCAACAGGAACGCAACGCTCGTCGCCGTACTGATGCCCACGGCGATCCCCAACTGCAGCGGCGACGCACCCAAGGCGAGGAGCTGGAACGGCAGCGCGACACTTCGGACGTAGTTCCCGAAGCTCGACACGGTCTGGCCGGTCCAGAGCAGGCGGAAGTCGCGATGTCGCAGCGGAACGAGGATCTGTGGCCAGCGCACGACAGGAGGTTATGAAGTCTTGCGGGCGGTAGAACGTCGTGGGACTGCTGAAGCCCGCCGCTCGTGCTGTGGCGCGAGCTGACCAAGCCGCTCCTGGGCGACCGCGAGAGCCTGCTTGAATCCTCGTGGGTCGACGTTTGCCTCCGGCCCGATGCCTGCGATTACAAACGCGTTGCCGAAGCGCACGTAGAAAATGCGCGTGGGGCTTCTCCCGGCGCGAGGCCTGAGCTCGCGAAGCTTTGCACCTCGCACAGCACTGCTGTGTGGACTGCCGAGCGCGGCGCCGATGACACGCAGTTTCTCCACGACGTTGTCGACTGCAACGCGCTCTCGCGGCTCGAGCGCAGCGCGCTCGGCCTCAGCCCCAGGGTGAAACACTACCGGCAGTTGTACTGATATTACATTCGTGTTATGTTTGGTCACGATTCACGCCATTCCCCCGCGGTTGCCCCTCGACCCAGAGCCGCTGCTTCGCTGAGTCCAACGCCAAGAGGAGTGAGAACTATGCGCTTAGATTCGTCAAAGACCCGGCGACCGCGCAAGCTCCGCCTTAGTGATCTGAAGACGCATGAAACCCTGCTGGCGAAGGATCTGAAGAGTGATCGCAAGTTCATGACAGAATGGAAGAAGTCCGCCTTCGCTCGGGCGGTGGCGCTGCGGGTACTTCAGTACCGAACTGCCCAAGGCATCACCCAGACGCAGCTGGCGACGCGGCTCGGAATGAAGCAGCCCGCGGTGGCCCGTCTTGAGCTCGGTGAAGTGACACCATCATTCGACACTCTGGTGAAGCTCTCCGAAGGGCTCCACATCGAACTTCTAGTCGACATCAGCCCGGGCCGGCGCCGCTCCAAACTAATCAGCGACATCGCAGAGCGCAATGGTGTCAGGACGAGTACGCGCCAAGGCAGTCGCGTCCTTGTCGCTGCCAGCAGTTAGTCCGCTCGGAGGTCTTTGCCGCGCGAAGGAGTCAGAGGCCGGCTATGGCCCGACCGTCCGCGCAACCTACTCTTCCGTGACTGTGGGACCGGTCCGATGAAGTCTCACCCTGATATCGATGCATTGGTCGCTCGGATTCGCCGCGAGACCGGGTGCGCCGTGCCAGGCGTCGATCCCGCGGGCCCAGGGGCAGGCGCGTGCGTCGCCATGATCATGCTCACGCCTGGTCCGGCGGAAGGTGGCGCTCAAATGACAAACATCCTCTCGCCGACCACGAACAGCGATCAGAGCGCGCTCAACTTGCGCAAGCTCATGCATGAGGCCGGCCTCTCGGAGCGCATCTGCGTCTTCTGGAATGCGGTGCCGTGGGCGCTCGATCGCCGACGTGATCCGACGCGTCAGGAGCTCGCCCGCGGTGTCGTCTACCTGAAGGAATTCCTCGCCCTTTTGTCGCACCGACGGGCGGTGGTTGCTTTCGGGCGCGTTGCCCAAGGGGCGTGCCTTCAGGCGAGAGTCACCGCCATCAACGTGCCGAGTCCGAGTCCGCTCGCGGTGGCGAAGCCAGGACCCCGCCCCAACGCGAAGTCGGCGCGCTGGATCGAAATCCGCGAGGGTTTGAGGCAAGCGGGTGCCCATTGCGAGCCGGTAGAAGGGATCTAGAAAAGTCGCATATCGCTTGCTGACCGCCGAGGCCGTAGCGGAGGTCTTCGAGACCTTCGTCTTCGGGTTCATGACAACGGACATACGGCGCGAGATTCAGTTGGCGCATAGGACTGTCGCCGGCGCGATCGAGCCTGACCTCGTGCCAGGAGGGGGAAACGTACTAGCGGCGATCGGCCTCCTTACGTTCACGGAATTCCTTGGTTGGGTGATGAAACGGACCCGGGCGGAAAACCAGCACTGGGACGACGAGCAGACCTTCAATGAAGGCTTTCGGCTCCTCGGCCCGCAATACGAAGCGATCTTGGACCAGAAACTGGTCAAGCCCTACCACGAGTTTCGATCAAGCCTGGTCCACAGCTACGCAGTCGAGAAGACCTTCTGCGTCGACATGCCGGGCGATGCGCCGTGCGGAATCGTGAAGGAAAGCGACGGGTGGCACTTCGTGGTCGAGCGCTATTTCGCGGACTTCAGCGCAGCCTCCGACCAGCTGTACTCGGCGCTCACCGCGAGGTCTGCGGTGGAGGCCCGCGCGCGCTTCGACAATGCCGGAGTGAACCGGGATCTGTGGTACGTGTCGAGTTTCGAAAGGCTCGGCGACCTTGTCGTCGACGTGCCACCTCTGCGCGATTTGTTGGACCTCGCGATCGGAGCCGCCGCGAGCTTCATGCGCGCGGAGCAGTTTGGATACAAAGATCGCTCCTTCGCCCTGCCAGACAACTACTACGAATACTTGGGGGCGCGAGCCAGGTGGATGGCCAATGGAAAGCTGCCGTCGCACGGTCTGTGGATCTCCGGGTACTACTTCAACTCCGGCCTCATTAGGCTGTCGGAGGCGCGGAAGCAACTCCGCTCGCTACTGAAGAAGCTCGCCAAGCGCCCCGGGGTTCCACAGCTTGCTTCGGATAAGCATCTCCGTGACGAAGCAGATCGCCTGAAGCACGAGCCGAAAGGGCTTCGCGAACGGAGGGAGGTGACATTCCAGACCGCGGTCTCGCTGCTCGAGGACTTGGTGGCGATCATCGACAATGAGAAGAGCGCGCTCCGTCAGTTGTCCGTCGGGGCGCCCAGGACGAGCAGCGAACGACGGAATCAAGCCTTGAAGCCGAAGGCGCCGCCGCATGGGTAGGCGCGGGGTCGGAGTGTGAGGTGGCCTGCTACCCGCCTTAGGCGTCCCCCGCATCTTCGAGCCGGTTCAGGCCCATCGAGCGCAGCAGCGGGAGATTTGTGAGCCCGAGGTAGCGGACCGGCTTTGCCGGATCGTCGTTGAAGTGCTGATGCCACGAGTAGAGCGGCACCGAGATGACGTCGCCCTCGCTCCAGTCGTAGCGCTTCTCGTCGATGACGCTGTGGCCCTTGCCGGCGAGGATGTAGATCATCGCCTCGTTGAAGTGGCGGTGCGTGCCACCGGCCTGGCCCGGCGCGATCTCGGCGATGAACATCGCCATCGTCTGCGAGAGCGATCCCAGGATCTGCGGCTCGGAGATGTAGGCGCGCTTGCGGCCGGCGGCGAACTCCATCTCGAGATCCTTGGTGTGCACGACGATCGGGCCGCTCGTCGCTCGATCGCGCGACTCCTTCGCCAGGTCCTTGGTGCGCTGGTACTGCGTGGTCATCCGGTACTCCCTCTCATTTCGCGGGTCTGAAGAGCGGCAGAGCCTCGATCTGAACCCGGTCATCGTCTACCCGAGCGGCCTGGTCGCCGTCGACGCGCGTGTCGCCCTGCGCGCCGAGTAGGTGCGCGAACGCAGGCCTTTCAAGGAAGAGGTCCTGGGTTCGAATCCCCTCCGGGCTACTCGGCGTCGTTCTGCTGCGCGACATCAGGTGGCCCTCGCTACGCCTCGCCGCCGGTGCCATCGTCCGGAACGACCGCGGGACGGAGCATGGCCTCGACCTGCTCGGGGCTCCAGTGATGGTCGGCCGTGTTCAGAGCGAGGTTGAAGACGTCGTCCTCGCCGAGTGTGTGGGTATGGCCGTTCAGGAACAGGAACTACGAAGCACTGCGACGGCGGTCCGTTTGTTGCCGTCGCGGAACGGGTGATTCGCGACAAGTCCCCAGAACAAGGTCGCCGCCTGACGAGCAAGATCGGCCTGCTCGTAGACGGCGGCGTTCCGGGGACGAGCGAGCGCGGACACCAGTTGACCGGCGCTGAGCAGAGCATCCCGCGCCTGCGAAGGAGCAGCCCATCATCTCCGCGTAGACCGCGAGGGCCTCATCGAACTCGAGGTAGTCGAACTCCAATGGCCATCTACCGACGATCGTGCTCGGCGAGCCGGTCGAGCACACGTCGATCCTTGGCGACCGCGCGCTTGATGACGGCAGCGACCTTGGGACGGATGCGTGGGTGGACCGTCACGGCCTGGAGGACGATGCGTCCCTGAGCGTCCACATGCTCCTCGACGAGGTCGCCGTCATTGAGCTTCACCTGCTCGATGATCTCCTGAGCAAGCGTCACGACGGTGCTGTTGCCCTGCTTGCGAACCCTGACGAGCGTCACCTCACACCTCCCGGCGGGTACGTGATTACCGTATCTATTGTATACACTAGGACCCTGGCGCTCCCTTTCAAGGAAGAGGTCAGGGGTTCGAATCCCCTCCGGGCTACAGAAGCCGTCGCCAGTGCCGTTGTCGCGGGAAACGTCAGAAGAGAAGAGGCCGTCAGAAATGCGGCCTGCCGCAGAGAAGCGACCCACAGAAGCGACCTAGAGAAGCGGCCGTATTCTCCCTGAGGCCCTCCCTAACGGACGTCGCGCTGCAGCTATGTCTTGCATGCTATAGGCTGTGGTATAGTTCATAGGCTATAGGTAGACAGAGGTGGGATCCCAACGATCCTGAGCGCGTATTCGATGTTGAGCTCTATGCCAATGGAAGCGATGAGCAGCCAGCCGAGAAGTTCATTCTGGGCCTCTCGGATGCGGACGCTGGCCGACTATTCGGTTTTGTCGACAACATCGCGAGCGACTGGCCGCTTCGTCGTCCGGAGGGAACCGACTGGAAACCCCTCGGAGGAGCTGCGACGGGCTGCCACGAAGTTCGGCTACGAATCTGGAAGTCGTTGCACCGGCTCTTTGTGAAGCTGGACGGCGAGCGACACCGCTTCGTCCTACTTGACGGAGAGACAAAGGGAGTCGATGAACGACTGCCAGGCACGGTCTATCGACGCGTTGGCCGGTTCGGCGGCGACTACATGGCGAGGCGGCGAGTTAGTCCGGCGAAATGAGGAGTTCGAGATGAAGAGCAAGAGACCCGGCCGCGCGCGTTGGGCTCAACTGCGCGAGCGTGTTCTCGCCACGCCCGAGGGCGCGCAGGCGTACGGAGAGGGTTGGCTGCAGGCCGACAGTTACAAGGAAACGCTCCTGATTCTCGATCGAGCCCGGCAGGCACTCGGCGTGTCGCAAAGTGAGCTCGCGCGACGGCTCGAGCGGAGGCAGCCAACTGTGAACCGGATGCTCAAGAGTGGGTCAGACCACACCCTCTCGACAGTCGACGCGTTCCTCCGCGGGCTTGGTCTTGCGGGAAAGCTGCGGATCGAGAAGGTCGCACCCAAAGACACGCCCGGACTACAGGTGTCGGCGCGTATCCGGCGTTCCAAGGTGTCTGCGGCGAAGTCAGCGCGGCGAGTCGCGGCCAAGCGGTAGACCCGTGAAGCTTGTCCTCAGTCGCAAGGGCTGTGACGCGGGTTCGGGCGGATGCGACAGCCCGATTCTCGACGGTAAGTTCATCTCCCTGCCAATCCCAGCTCCTGGCATTCCCCAAGGAAGAGCGCCCGAGTTACAGACGCCTCCGCGGGACGCGCCGTTGTCGCGCCGCTGCGCCTGGGTCCTTGGATTGGTGTCGCGAGGGACCGAGTTCCTCCTGTGTCACGGGAATCCGGTCGGCCTTCTATCGTCTCCGCAGGAGGTGAGCCGTGGGGAATCTGCCGCCCGGCGTGCAGGGCGTGGAGATCGGGACGAAGCCCCCGACACGAATGTCGGTGGTTACGCTCGCCGACGGTTCGGTATCGCCCACGCAAAAGGACAAGTACCGCGTGACTCTCGTCTTCCGACATCCCGTCCAAGCCTCGGGGTTCGACGACGAGCAACTGAAGTCGGTCAATACCCAGGGTGATTCCGGGCTGCGCGTCCCGCCTGGACCCGCCGTCTTCGTCGCACAGGATCCGCAGGTCGAGGGCGGGGAGCTGCGCATCTCCCTCGAGGCGAACGAAAAGGGCAAGCTCGGGCGGGCCGTGGCTGAAGTCACGGTGGCCGGCGCACCTCTGGCGCGGCGCGTCGTCAGCGTCCACGCTGGCGCGATCCTTGCCCGCCTGACCTTCGAGAACGACGCGCCGGTCGTCATCCATTGGATCGAGGTCGTCGCGCTCAGCACGGGCCATACCGAGCGCGGCTTTCTGTACCGAGGCGAGGACGTGAAACTAGAACGCTGGCCTGACTGGACGCACCACGAGACGGACTTCTTCCGCAACGCCTACGCCGTCTACCGCGAGGGCGTTAACAGCACCAACGGCTTTTGGTCGGTGCTCTGCTTCATCCGTGTGATCGAGGGAGTCCGGAGCTACCGCGCGGGCGCAATGAGACTCGTGAAGCAACGCGACATTGACGTGAGTCGACCCAAGCTCGAGCTACAAGACGACCGGATGATCGTCGCTCCGTTCGGCGAGTGGGTCGGTAAGAACCTCATGTGGATTGCGGACAAGCTCCACGATGAGTTCCGCGTACCAATCGCGCACGGCGTCTCGCCTGACGAGCCGATGCAGGCTGCGGATCAGATTGGCGTGGAGAGCCGTCACTGGCTTGCGAGGCCCGTCGCTCATCAGGTCGCCCGTACGCTGCTGCGCGACGCTCGGGAGATCCGCGACCTGCTCGGACCCCACCCGATTCCAGAGCTCGACACGGCTACCTTCGCCTGATCACAAGCACAACTCGGTGGCTCGTGGGCGACGAGCCTTCCAATGGCGGGCCGAAGTCGCGGGCCAGGCCGTTGTGCTTGCCGTCCGGGCGTCCGATCGAGCCCGCTAGTCGGAGCCTCGCCTCCATGGCTTCCCGTCGCGGGCGCTGAGCGCGGGGACGGGGTCATCTCCCCACGACGCACAGATCGCCGTCGGCACGTTGTCCGGGTCGTACTCCGCGTACGCCATGACCAGCCCCGGTAGCGGGAGTACGCCCTTCGACTTGCGCGTCAGAAACTGACTGGGCTCGAACACCTCGTGCTGTCCCGGCATGAGGGCTGGCCCGGTCACATCGAAGTCGAAGGGCGAGGCGACGTGGACGACCGTCCCGCTGGGACGATGGTCCTGCACCCACATGCCGTTCTCGATGCGCATCGCCACGTAGGTGCCGTAGCCAGGCTCTACGTCGGCCCAGTACCAGTAAGGCACGGTCTGTACGCCGCCGTGGAACAGGTGTGCCACCTGGTAGAGGCCGCCGACGGATGTTACCGCGCGCTTGGCTAACTCTCGACGCACCACTTCGGAGACGAACATGCACTGGTTCGCCCGCGCCCAGGGTTGGTTCTCGCCCATGTTCGCCACATTGATCACGAGTTCGAGATCGAATACGGGCGCGATCACCTCGCCGCTACCGACGATCTCGGCGCCGAAGCCCTGGACGCGTCGGACGGTCATCGCCGGCGTGCGAACGGAGATGATCTCGGGCATGTTGCGCCCGTCAACCGCTTCCCGCGCGTAATCGATCCAGCTGATCATCAAGCCGACGCCTTGGTAGGCGCAGTCGAGGTGTCCGGGCTTCGCCGCGTGGCGTTGCAGACCCACAAGGATGAACTCGCGGAGCGCCCCGTCGTCGCGCAGCCACGTCAGCGAGCCGTCGCGGAGCCACGCGTCGTCGTTCTCGGGATAGGAGCGCAGTCGGGTGACGACGCCGTTCAAGAGGTACCGGGCCGGGCACAGCGAGCCGGCCACGGCCACGATGCTCCAAGGCGTCGCGGTGACCATTTTTTGGCAAGCGTCGCGAAGCAGGACCTGACCCTGCGGTCCCGGGTTCGATAATCGCGTGTCGGCGAGCATGACGGCGCCCGTGAACAGCGTGTTGACGCCGACCAGAATGGTCACGTGTTTCGTGGCTCCCTTGCATGAAGTCCAGAGACGCGAGCACGACTGCGGGAGCCGCGAGCGGCGCGCCGGGCCTCCCGCACCCGCGCATGGAACTATCCGTCCGGTAGATTAGTGATTGGGTGGCTGGTGCAGAGGCTAGATGCAGCCGTTTGGACCGACTGGCCCTCGAATTCCCTGATGTGTTCATGCTGTGTTGCGGGCTCTTCTACTGGGCGGCGGATTGATGAATCGGCGCTCAAGAGGCTCTAGCCGCGAGCTCAAGCAATCGGCGTACGTACTCCGCAGCCGCAAGAACAGAGCTCATGGCTGGTGGCTACCGGGCGATCATCGAGATCGGGGTCGAACAATCTGGCAGCCCGCTCCATAGGCGGCAAGTGATGGGGGAACTCGTGCTTGGTAAAGTCCGTGACCATCACTAGGACCACGTCGAACTCGTCGCGCATCGTGGCGAGCGGCTTGCCCTTCGCGCGCGCAGCGGAAGCGAACGCCAGTAGGGTGTCTCTTGCGCGGTCCCAGCGCGCGCTTCCCACGGCGCCAGTCCGGGCGTAGCTGAAGTTGACGCGCATGGCTGAGATACCTACGGCGAAGTCGGCGGCTAGGCGAAGCATGCTCAACAGGTGATTCCAGATGCACCGATAGCGCGCTGCCTCAAGGAGGTGGGACGCGCTGAGCCCCCCTTCTCCATCGGTTCTAAGGGCGAGCGGCAGCTCCCACTTTGTCCTGTAGGCATCGCACAGTGCGGCAGCTCCCCTGAACATCTCGATGGCGGTGGAGAACCGGGCTGCGTCGAGCCGCCCAACGACGGTGTGCCGTCCATGCCACGCATAGTCCTGCTCGAAGGGGATCGGCGGCATCTCAAGCGGGGCGATACGCAGTTCCTCGATGGTCGCGCGAATCTCATAAGCGGACCAGAACTTTCCGAACAGCGGCACCTGTCAGCTCCTGTAGCGAGTCGCGTCGTTGTGAGCTGGGCGACCCCACCGCCTGGCCTCTTTGGCGGCCAACATTCTATGAGCCGAGCGCCCTTCGCGAAGAAGGCAGGCGCAAACGGAGAGACGGGATGCCGTCATCGCGGCTTGGACCGCGCAGCTCTCGCGTTCTCGCTACGCGTCCCCCGCATCTTCGAGGCGATTCAGACCCATGGCGCGTAGCAGCGGGAGATTCGTGAAGCCGAGGTAGCGGACCGGCTTTGCCGGATCGTCGTTGAAGTGCTGATGCCACGAGTAGAGCGGCACCGAGATGACGTCGCCCTCGCTCCAGTCGTAGCGCTTGTCGTCGATGACGCTGTGCCCCTTGCCGGAGAGGATGTAGATCATCGCCTCGTTGAAGTGGCGGTGCCTGCCCCCGGCCTGGCCCGGCGCGATCTCCGCGATGAACATCGCGATCGTCTGCGAGACCGATCCGAGGATCTCCGGTTCGGAGATGTAGGCGCGCTTACGCCCGGCGGCGAACTCCATCTCGAGATCCTTCGTGTGCACGACGATCGGTCCACTCATCGCCCGATCGCGCGACTCCTTCGCCAGGTCCTTGGTGCGCTGGTACTGCGTCGTCATCAAGCACTCCCTCTCATTTCGCGGGTCTGAAGAGCGGCAGGGTCACCTCGTCGCTCGCAGGCTCGAACGTCACTTCGACCCGCATTCCACCCTTGACCTCGTCGGGTCCGACGCCAACGAGTCGGGTGGTGAGGCGCGGCCCCTCCTCGAGCTCGACGATGGCCACGGTATAGGGAATCAGCGGCGCGAACGCGGAGTGATACACGCGCCGGAACGTGACGTGCGCGATCACCGTTCCGCGACCGCTCGTGCGCTCCCACGACGCCTCGCGCGTCCAGCACTCCGGGCAGAGCGGCGCGGGCGGAAAGCGCCAGTGTCCGTTCGCGCAGCGCTGCAGCCGCAGCTCGCCCGCGCGGCAGGCGTCCCAGAACGGCTGTGAGTCGACCGTCGGCGTGGGGAGCGGGAGGTTGGCAGAGCCCCCCGTAGTTTGTGTCATCCGCGCTCGAGGATGAGCGAGCTGTGGCAGACGGTGTTCCCGCCGTGGCCCGAGACGAGCGCGATCTCGGCACGGGCGACCTGCCGCTCCTTCGGGAGATCGCCGCGCACCTGCCGCACGCCCTCGACGATCTGGAGCATTCCCTCGACGTGCCCCTCGGACAGCTGCCCGCCGGACGTGTTCGCCGGCAGCGCGCCGCCGAGCCGCAGCGCGCCCGACGCGGCGAACGGCCCGCCGTCGCCCTTCGCGCAGAACCCGTAGTCCTCGAGCTGCGCGACGACCATCGAGGTGAAGCAGTCGTACAGCTGCGCGGTGTCGACCTCGGCCGGCGCCAGCCCCGCCATGGCGTAGGCCTTCGCGCCGCTGCGCTTGGCCGCGGTCTCGATCATGCGCTCGCCCGCGGTCCAGCCGCGCAGGTTGTTGAACGTGCCGAAGCCGCGGATGAGGACGGGAGGCCGCTGCAGGTCGCGCGCGCGCTCCGCGCTCGTGACGACGACGGCGCCCGCGCCATCGACCGGCACGCTGCAATCGAAGAGGCCGAAGGGATCGACGATCGGCCGCCCCGCGAGGTAGTCGGGCATCGTGAGCGGCTCGCGCAAGTAGGCGGACGGGTTGCGCACCGCGTGCTCGCGGAACGCGATCGCGACCGATCCGAGCTGCTCCTTCGTCGTGCCGTAGCGCTCCATGTGCCGCCGCGCGCCGAGCGCGTGCGTCGCGGCCGCGCCGAAGAGCCCGAACTCGTGCTCGAACTCGCCTTGCTGCTGCTCCTCCGGCACGAGGCTCACCGAGCGTCGCGCCTCCTCGCTGCGGTGCGTGCGCGACCAGCTGTCGCGTCCATAGCCGCAGAGCGCGACCGAGCAGAGCCCCGCGTCGATCGCGAGCACGGCGAGGATGATCGAGAGGATCTGGCTCGCGCCGCCGTTGTCCACGGTCGTGCTGAACTCCGCGTCGAGCCCGAGGATCTCGCCGATCCGCTGATGGTGCGCGTACACGTCGTCGGGGCCGCGACAGACGATCGCGTCGACGTCCTCCCTGCGCAGCCCCGCGTCCTCGACGGCGGCGGTCATCGCCTCCGCGAGCAGCCCGAGCGCCGTCGCGTCGGGCACCTTCCCGATGCGGCTCTGACCGACGCCGACGATCGCGTACCTGTTCCGCAGCCGCGCGCCGTCCGGCGAGCTCATCGCGCCATTCAATCCGCTCGGCCCGGACCGCTTCGCGGCATCCGGCGCGGCCCGCCGCGCCGGATGAGCGGCATTCGCCTCCGTGCCTCGACGGAGGGCTCAAGACTGTTGGACTCGCGCTGCTCCAGATCGGCGAGCACCTCGGCGGTGTGCTCGCCGAGCATGGGTGGCGCGAGCCGGATCTGGAGCGGTGTCCCCTCCAGCCGCACGGCGGGCATGACCGCGTCGGTCGTACCGCGCACCGGATGCGTCGTGCTCGTGCGCAGCCCGAGGTGGCGCACCTGCGGATCCGCAAACACCTCGGCGAGCGTGTTGAGGGGCGCGCACGGCACGTCGTGCGCGAGGAGGCGCTCGAGCCACTGCGCGCGCGGGGCGGAGGCGAAGGTCCCCGAGAGCGCGGCGACGAGCTCGCCGTGATGCTCGACGCGTGCCGGACGGGTCTTGAAACGCGCATCGGTCGCGAGCTCGGGCCGTTCGACCGCGGCGACGAGGCCCTCGAAGAACTTCTGCGGCGACGAGAGGTGGACGACGAACGGGAGGCCGTCGGACCCGAGGAAGGCGAATACGAGCGCCGAGCGCACGCGCGTCTCGCGTGTCGGCGATCGGCCGCTTGCGAAGTAGCGCGCGGCGTGCTCGCCGAGGAACGCGACGCACGCCTGCAGGAGCGAGGTCTCGACGCGCTGGCCCGCGCCGGTGCGCTCGCGCGCCAGCAGCGCGCCGAGGACGCCGTAACACGCGAAGACGCCGGTGAGATGGTCGGCGAGCGAGATGCCGGGGAGCTTGGGATCCTCGCGGTCGGTCAGCACGCTGAGCAGCCCGCTCGTCGCCTGCCCCGTCGTGTCGTATCCGGGCCGGTCGCGGTACGGCCCGCTCGAGCCGAACCCGCTGATCGCGCAGTACACGAGGCGCGGGTTGTGCGGGCGCAGCTCGTCGTAGCCGTAACCGAGCCGCTCGGCGACGCCGGGCCGGCTGTTCTCGACGAGCACGTCCGCGGTCGCGGCAAGCCGCCGCAGCGTGGCGCGCCCGTGCTCGTCCTTCAGGTCGAGCGCGACGCTCTTCTTGTTGCGGTTCAGCGAGAGGAAGAAGGGATTGTCGCCGGCCTCGCCCCAGCTGCGGTACGGATCGCCGTGCTCGGGCTCCTCGATCTTGATGACCTCCGCGCCCAGGTCGCCGAGCATCATGCCCGCGTACGGACCCGTGACGTGCTCGGCGACCTCGACGACGCGTATGCCGTCGAGCGCGCCCTTGCTCATCACGGTGTCCCCTCGCTACGCTCGGCAGGGGCCCCTACCCCTGCTCGCGCGAGGCGCTTGGACCGCGGTGCGGCATCCGCTGCAGCCCGCTGTCCCGGATGAGCGCGGGGCCCCTCCTCCATGGCCACCAGATCCAGCGCTATGTCGTGCACCACCGCGTCGCCGTCGAGGGCCGGGCAGCACACGTCGACCTGCAGCAGCGTCAGGCAGCCGGGACAGCAGTACTCGTGGAGCTCGCCGATGAACTCACCGGCCGGCAGCCCGAGCTCGCTCACCTCCGCGAGGGGCTCGATCACGCGCAGCGTGCCTTCCTTGTAGTTCGCGCGCGCGTCGCCGAGATCCTGCCCGCAGCGCGCGCAGCGCCACGCCACACGGCCGTGCGTCGGACCGCCCGCGCTCTTTCGTTCGGGGGCGCCGTCGACGCGCACGGCCTCGACCAACGCGTGCGGACGCGCGACGACAGTGCCGTCGATGCGACCGTTCGCGATGCGACCGACCGGCTTGCCGCGCGCGCGTCGTTCCTCCCGGATCGCGCGGCGCTGCCGTTCCACCGCCTGGGGGTCAGGAATCTCGGGGTCAGGGGCCCCACTAATTGGCACGCCGAAGAAACGATCCGCGGCCCACTCGGTGTAGATGCCGCTCGCAACGTCGCGCGCGACTTCGTCGGGCTCACGGTCGAGCGGGTCGCCGAATCCGCCGCCGCTCTGCACGAAGTCCGAGACGATCCACCACTCCGGGACCGCGACGCGCGGCCGTCCCTGCGGTGGTACGTACGCTTCGCCCCACTTGCCGTCGAGCACCTCGCGTGGCGACGTCGGGTACTCGCCTCGCGCGAGCCGCTCGCGGAGAGCCGCGGGATCGGTCTTGTAGACCGCGCGCATCCCGCCGGTGCCCGACGCGAAGCCGCCGAAGAGGCCGAACCCGCCGTTGGGCAGGCCCGCCCACGGCCGGTGATCCACGGTGAGATCGCTCGAGCCGTACACGAGATACACGCGATGGCTCCCCGCGCCGCCGCGCCGGCGGCCATAGCCCGCGCCGTTGGGGTTGTGCGCGCGCGTGAAGTAGAGGAACGGGTACTGGAGCTCGATCCGCTCGACGTCGCTGATGCCACCGGCCGGGATGTTCGCGTGGCCACCGGTGTCGACGCCGTCGCGCAGCGGGCTCGCGCCGTAGCCGCCGCCGTGGATGTCGTAGAGCCCCTGCGCGACCGGGAGGCCCGCGGCGTTGTGGCCGCCGTAGAAATAGGAGGGGCCGCCCTGGTACCAGAGCCCCTGCCAGCCCGCGTTCACGTCCTCGTAGCGGCCCGCCGCGTAGAGCATCTTTGCGACGCAC
>Ga0209824_10001047_pt1 | contig 16313 bp, 27 predicted proteins | sample VDWuncwatermetaG_FD_184124 | JGI IMG/M metagenome (GOLD analysis project Ga0209824, IMG submission 184124) | Wastewater microbial communities from Netherlands to study Microbial Dark Matter (Phase II) - VDW unchlorinated drinking water (SPAdes)... ... | reverse complement strand
CATCTTTCTGTGGTACGCGCAGGATCGTGCCTTTCAACTGGTCCCGATCCACCTGGATCCAGGCCGAGGCGAGGCGCTCCTCCGTCCGTTTGAGATTCTCTCTCATCCGAGCGGCCTGCCCATCCCGTTTCGGCGCGACCTGGATGGCGTCTCCCACCTTCACCAAGTAGGAGGGGATGTCAACGAGTCGTCCATTGACCGTGACCGCTCGGTGTCGAACCATCGTACGGCCCTCGTGACGCGAGGTCGCGATCCCCATGCGGTAGAGGACGTTATCCAGTCGCCGCTCGAGCATCTCGAGGAGCATCTGGCCCGTGACGCCTTTCGCTTTTTGGGCGACGCTGAAGTACCGTCTGAACTGCCGCTCCAACAGGCCATACATGCGCTTGACCTTCTGCTTCTCGCGCAGTTGAATCCCATAGTTCGACAGCTTCGATCGTCCCTGGCCGTGCTGTCCTGGCGGGAAGGCGCGCTTCTCGACGGGGCACTTTGGGGTGGTGCACTTCGTCCCCTTGAGGAAGAGCTTCATGCCTTCCCGGCGACAGAGCCGACACGACGGGCCCGTATAGCGCGCCATCAGCGTCGGTTCCTTGTGGACCGTGGACGATGGACGGTGGACGGTTTCATACGCGTCGCCGCTTCGGAGGGCGGCAGCCGTTGTGAGGAATCGGGGTGACGTCTTTGATCGCCGTGATCGTCAGGCCGGCCTGGGAGAGGGAGCGGATCGCGGACTCCCGTCCCTGTCCAGGTCCCTTGACGAAGACCTCGACCTCCTTCAACCCGGCTTCCAGCGCTTTCTTCGCGGCGTTCATCGCGGCGATCTGTGCCGCGTACGGGGTGGATTTGCGCGAGCCGTGATAGCCGCTCGAGCCGGCGGTGGCCCAGCAGATGGCGTTGCCCGACCGGTCGGTGATCGTGATGATCGTGTTGTTGAAGGTCGCGAACACATGCGCGATGCCCTGCGTGACGTGGAGCTTCTTCTTCGCCTTGCCCGTCGGGCTCGGCTTGGGTGGTGCGACCGCCGCGGCGTCTTTCGGCGTCTGGGCGGGTCCCTCTGTTCGTTCCTCAGGCATCGTCATCCTCTCCTACGGTGTCCTGCCCTGGCCGGGAGCGACTCTGGTTCGTTTGCGCACGCCGACGCGCGGGCGCGGACCTTTCCGGCTGCGGGCATTCGTGCGGGTGCGTTGCCCACGCACGGGCAGGCCCTTCTTGTGGCGCAACCCTCGATACGAGCCGATGTCGATGAGCCGCTTGATGTTGGCGGCCGTCTCGCGACGCAGGTCTCCCTCCACTTTCGCCGTGGCCTGGATGGCCTGTGAGAGGCGTGACACTTCCTCATCGCTGAGGTCCTTGGCTCGCTTATTCGGATCGATCTGTGTGGCCGTGAGGACTTTTCTGGACAAGGATCGTCCCACGCCGTAGAGGGACATCAAGGACACTTCCACGCGCTTCTCTTTCGGGATGTCGATGCCGAGCACCCTGGGCATATGGACCTCTCAGCCTTGTCGCTGTTTATGTTTCGGATTCTGACACAGGACCCGGACGACCCGCTGCCGGCGGATGATCTTGCACTTGCTGCAGATCCGCTTCACTGAGGCTCGGACCTTCATCCAGATCTCGTCAAGATGGTCGGGCCGTGTTCCGTCACCACGATCGTATGCTCGAAATGCGCCGCGAGCGAGCGATCCTTGGTGACGGCGGTCCAGCCGTCACGCAACACCTCGACCTCGTAGCTTCCTGCGGTGACCATGGGTTCGATCGCCAAGGCCATCCCCACCTGCAACCGCGGGCCGGTATTCGGCGGCCCAAAGTTTGGGATGGGCGGGTCTTCGTGCAAGGCCCGACCGATCCCATGCCCCACGAACTCTCGCACGACTCCGAATCCTTCATGCTCGACCAGGTGCTGCACCGCGTGTGAGATATCCGACACGCGGTGACCGACCTCGACCTGGACGATGGCTTCCTCGAGCGCCCGCCGCGTCGTCTCTGTCAATCGGCGCGCGAGCGGGGGGACCGCGCCGACCAACACCGTCGTGGCGGCATCCGCGAACCATCCCGCAACGACCGCGCCGGCATCCAGGCTGACGAGGTCTCCATCCTGGATTCGCCGCTCCCCCGGGATCCCGTGGACGACTTCTTCGTTAATCGACACACAGATCGAGGCGGGAAACCCGCGATAGCCGAGGAACGCCGGTTGGGCGCCGTGTGTGCGCAGGTAGTCCCGAGCGTCGGCGTCCAGCTCCTTCGTCTTCACGCCGGGCCGCACGATCGAGGCGAGGCGCTCGAGCAGCCCCGCGACGACGCGGCCGGCCTGCGCCATGTGCTCAAGCTCGCCGGCGTTCTTCAGCTCGATCATCTCACCCACCCGCGTCGACGAAACAGCCCCAACGATCGAGCGAACATCGCCTCGATGGACCCAGACGCGTTCAGCCGGTACAGGCACCCTCGGCGCTGGTAATAGCGCAACAGCGGGGTGGCCACCCGACGGTCAATGGCCAGGCGCTTGCGGATCGTCTCGGGTCGATCATCCCGGCGAGTCGTCAGCGGCCCGTGACAGCGATCACACGTTCCCGCCCGCTTCGGCCGCATCGTCCGGATGTTGTAGTTGGTCCCGCATCGGCCGCAGACACGGCGTCCGGAGAGGCGCCTCACAAGCAGCGTCTGCTCTGCCGCCAGGTAGATGGCTCCATCGAGCGGTACCCCCCGTTGTGTGAGGACCCGATCCAGCCCCGCGGCCTGCCCGGCGGTTCGAGGAAACCCGTCGAGCACAGCCCCTCGCCTGAGCGTGCGTCGATCCAAGCGCCTCGCCATGACCTGCACGACCAGCGCGTCCGGGACGAGCCGTCCGCTGGCGACATACCGCTGGACGCGCTGTCCAAGCACGCTTCTGCGAGCCATCTCCCGGCGAAACATCTCCCCGGTCGAGATATGCTCCAGGCCCAAACGGGTGCTGCACAGCGATGCCAAAGAGCCTTTGCCGGCCCCCGGGGGGCCTAACAAGACGATACGCAACGCGCTCACCGACGGCTTTTGAGCCGGCCGGATTTGAAAAACCCTTCGTAGTGCCGCATCAGGAGGTGCGACTCAATCTGTTTCATCGTATCGAGTGTGACGCCAACGACAATGAGCAGGCTCGTGCCCCCGAAGAACCCCGCCACGCGCGGGGGGATCTTCATCCACGCCATGATGATATCCGGCAGGATCGCGATGACCACCAGGTACACGGCAGCCACGAAGGTCACGCGCGTCAGCGTCTGATCGAGATACTCGATCGTGGGCTGGCCGGGCCGGATGCCTGGGACGAACGCCCCCACCTTCTTCATCTGGTCGGCGGCCTCGAGGAACTGGTGCGCCGTCAACGCCGTGCTGAAGTAGGTGAAGAAGAGGATCAGGATCGCATAGATCAGGTTGAACGCCAGCGACGTTCGCGAGAACCAGCTCGTCAGCCCATGGAGCTGGGGCACGAAGCCCGCGATCTGAATGGGAAAGTAGAGCAGCGACACCGCGAAGATGATCGGCAAGACCCCCCCGCTGTTGACCTTGAGCGGCAAGTAGGTGCTCTGCCCCCCATAGACTTTCCGGCCGATGACCCGCCGGGCATAGTTCACCGGGATCCGCCGCTGGCCTTGCTCGACGAAGATGACGACCGTCACGATCAGGACGAGGAACGCCCCCATGAAGATGAGCGCCAGCGGCTGCACCGGCGAGGGCTCGATCCCGCCGGGTCCCAGTGTGACGGCGAGATCCCGAATGGCCAGCGGAATCCGCCCCACGATCGAGGCGGTCATCAAGAGGCTCATCCCATTGCCGATGCCCCGCTCGGTGATCTGCTCGGCGAGGTACATGATGAGCGCCATCCCGCCGGTCATGGTCAGGATCGTCAGGAGCCGGAACCCCACGCCCGGGAACAGGACGATCTGCGCGTGAAACTGCTGGGGAATCACCCGCTCCAGCAACATCGCGTACATGAACGAGTTGACGATCGCGAGGACCACGGTCGCGTAGCGGGAGTACTGGTGAAGCTTGCGGTAGCCGGTCATCCCCTCCTTGCGCAGCTTCTCGAGCGCGGGGATCGCCGTGGCGAGCAGGGTCTCCACGATGATCGTCGCGCTGATGTAGGGCATGATCCCCAGCGCGAAGATCGTCGCTTGAGAGAGCGCTCCACCGGTGAACATGTTGAGGAGGTCGAGCAGCCCCCCGCCGCTCCTCGCGGCCAGCTCGTTGAAGATCCGGCCCAGCTCCTTCCCGTCGATCCCGGGGACCGGAATGAAGATGCCCACTTCGTAGATCGCGAGCATCCACAGCGTGAACGTCAATTTCTTGCGCAGTTCCGGAATGCGCCATGCGTTGACCAGTGCGCTGAGTAATCGGAACATCACACATGCCTCAGCCCAGAGCGCGCTTCAAGTAGTTCGACCGAGCCGCCGGCCTGGGACACTTTGGTTTTGGCAGATTCGCTCGTCCGGTGGACGGCGATCGTGAGTCGCTTGGTGAGCGGGCCATCTCCCAACAGCTTGACCTCTCGTGAGGCATGGCGGATCAGTCCCGCCTGCGCCAGCCGTTCTGGCGTGATCCGTTCACCATCCTGAAACCGGTTGAGCTGCTCGACATTGACGATGGCGAGGGGGGCAGGCCGTCCGGTGGCCTTTTGCCGAAACCCCCGCTTGGGCAGTCGCCGGATGAGGGGGGTGCGTCCCCCCTCGAAGCCGGGCCGTTTCCCTGATCCGGTGCGGGAACGCTGTCCTTTCTGGCCTCGCGTGGCGGTCTTGCCGTGGCCTGAGCCGATCCCGCGCCCGACGCGCTTCTTGCGATGGCGGGCCCCTGGAACCGATGGGAGGGAGAAGACGTTCATGACCTCACGCGCTCTCTGTCATCCCTGCCTGGTCGGCAGGCAGGTCGAGCACGAGTTTTCGTCGCTGCCCAATGGCCTCGGCGCTCTCCAAGCGGCTCAGACCGTTCAACGTGGCTTTGACGAGGTTCACCGCGTTGTTGGAGCCAAGGCTCTTGGTGAGGATGTCCCGGATGCCGCACGCTTCGCAGATTGCCCGGACCGGGCCGCCGGCAATGATGCCTGTCCCAGGGCTGGCCGGCTTGAGCAGCACCGAGGACGCATCGGAACGGCCGATGACCTCGTGCGGGATGGTCGTGCCTTTGAGCGTGATCGTGACCATGTTCCGCTGCGCCTGCTGGAATCCTTTGCGGATGGCGTCGGCGGCTTCGTTGGATCTCCCGAGCGCGATCCCGACGCGTCCCTTCCCGTCTCCCACCACGGCGAGCGAGTTGAAGCCAAGCCGCTTGCCCCCTTTGTGGACCTTGGCCACGCGGTTCACGCTGATGAGCTTCTCCATGAGCTGCTGGCCTTCCCTGGACATGGCCGGCTCACGCGGTCCTGATCGGCGGGGATCTGTTCTCATTACACCTGGATGCCTCCTGCGCGGAGCGCTTCTGCAAGCGCCCTCACCCGGCCGTGGTAGAGGTAGCCGCCACGGTCAAACACCACGCGGGTCATGCCCGCCTGGCTCGTGTCCGCGGCGATGAGCGCTCCCAACTCCTTCGCCGCGTCCACGTTGCCGGTCTGAGCGCGCGTCTTGAGCCGGTCATCCTTGGTCGACCGGCCGCGCAGCGTCTTTCCGGAGACATCGTCAACGAGTTGGGCGTAGAGATGCTGGTGGCTCCTGAAGACGCACAGCCTCGGCCGCTCCGGCAGCCCCACGACTCGCTTCCGGAGTCGACGGTGTCGAATGCGTCGCCCCACTTCCCGATCGATCACGACACTCATCCCGCTGCCTTGGCGCCTGAACCCGTGGCCGCCTTGCCGGCTTTACGCCTGATGAGTTCACCCGCGTACTTGATGCCCTTCCCTTTGTAGGGTTCTGGCGGGGCGATCCCCCTGACGGTGGCCGCGAACTGCCCCACGAGCTGCCGGTCGGCTCCTTTCACGATGACCGAGGTCGGCTTCGGGATGTCCACGGTGATCCCTTCGGGAATGGGCACGGCCACCGGATGCGAGAACCCGACGTAGAGCGAGAGCCGTGTCCCCTGAAGCTGGGCCCGGTACCCGACGCCGACGATCTCAAGCTCCTTCGAGAACCCCTGGGCCACCCCCTGGACCATGTTGGCGATCAACGCGCGATAGAGTCCGTGCCGCATGCGGTCCGAGGCCTCCTCGTCGGAGGACTCAACCGTGAGGCGTTGGTCCTGGAGTCGTACCGAGACCGTCGAGGGCAAGGTGATCGAGAGCTTCCCCTTGGGCCCTTCCACCTGCAGTTGCTGCCCCGCAGGCTTCACCGTGACTCCCTGCAGCAGGGCAATGGGGGCGCGTCCCACGCGTGACATTATAAATTCTCCTCCGGAGAATTTATGTGTACGTTGACGCTCATAAATTTTGCGCAGCAAAATTTATTACCAGACATAACAGACAATCTCTCCGCCGATCCGCTTCTGGTAGGCGTCCCGCTCGGCCATCAACCCGCTCGAGGTCGAGACGATCGCCACCCCCAACCCTCTCAGGACGCGCGGCAACTCCCGGGCCTTGCGGTACTGCCGCATCCCCGGCTTGGAGATTCGCACCAGGCGCGTGATCGCCGGCCGCTTGTTGGCGTACTTCAAGTAGATGCGGAACATCCGCTGGGCCGGGGTCTCCCCCATGGGTTTCCACGTTCGGATGAAGCCCTCCCGCCTCAGCACCTCCACGATCTCACCCAGGAACCGAGAGGCCCGGACCTCGACCGTGGGGTGCCCGGCCTGTGACGCGTTGTAGATCTTGGTCAACCCGTCCGCAATCGGATCCGTCGCTCCCATCAGCTCACCAACTCGCCTTGACGAGGCCGGGGATCTCGCACCGCCAGGCCATTTCACGAAAGCACATCCGGCAGAGCCCAAACCGCCGATAGTAGCCCCGGCGTCGTCCGCACCGTTGGCAGCGGTTAATCGTCCGTACGGGAAACTTCGGCGTCCGCTTCACCCGCTCCAGCCACGACTTTCTCGCCATCACGTCTGCGCTCCCTCATGGGTGGCGGCAAAGGGAAACCCAAACCCTTTGAGGAGCGCTGCGGCTTCTTCCCGTGTCGAGGCCGTGGTCACGATGGCGATGTCCATCCCCAAGGGGTATTGCACCTTCTCGATTTGGATCTCCGGAAAGATCGTATGGTCCTTGATCCCGAAGGAGTAGTTGCCACCCTGGTCAAACCCGGTCGGGCTTAAACCCCGGAAGTCCCGGATCCGTGGCAGCGAGATGCTGACGAGCCGATCGAGGAACTCGTACATGCGCGCGCGACGCAGCGTGACCTTGCAGCCGACCGGATCCTTCTCGCGGATCTTAAAGTTCGAGATCGCTTTCTTCGCTCGGGTCACGAGGGGCCGTTGTCCTGCAATCAGCCCGAGGTCGCGCTGGGCGGCCTCCAGGATTTTGGCATCATGGGCGGCCTCTCCGCAGCCCATGTTCACGACGATTTTTTCCAGGCGCGCCGCAGCCATGGGGTTGGAGTGCTTGAACTGTTTCGCCAACGCGGGCGCGAGGTCCTTGCGGTAACGCTCGAGCATCCTCGGGACGAGGCGCCGTGGCTGGTCCTTGGTCATCGTCTCGCTCATCCCACCACCCCGTTGCACTTTCGGCAGATCCGCTGCTTCGCGCCATCAGGCAAGAGACGCCACCCGACGCGCGTCGGCTTCCGGCACGAGGGACACACGAGCGCTAACTTGGAGAGGGCGATCGGCCCTTCCCGTTCCACGATCCCTCCGGCGGGCTGCTGCTGGCTCCTGCGCTCAAAGTGCTTCAGGAGGTTGAGCCGCTCGACCAGGGCCCGCTCCTCCTGCGGCCACACGCGCAGGATTTTGCCGGTCTTGCCCTTCTCCTTGCCGCTGAGCACGGCGACCGTATCACCTTTCTTGATGCGTGCCATCTGTTCTTTTGTGATGGAGTGATGAGGTGATTGAGTGATGCAGGAACGAGGTGACGACCCTCCATAACTTCATCCCTTCATCCCTGCTTTCACACGACTTCCGGCGCGAGCGAGATGATCTTCATGAACCGTTTATCCCGTAGCTCGCGGGCCACCGGACCGAAGACGCGCGTTCCCTTCGGGTTATTCTGCGGATCGATGAGGACGACCGCATTGGAGTCAAACTTCAACGTGGTCCCGTCCGACCGCTGGATCGGCGCTTTCGTGCGGACGAGGACGCACCGCACCACCTCGCCTTTCTTCGCCAGCGCGTCAGGATCCGCTTCCCGGACATGGCCGGTGATGATATCCCCTACACCGGCCTTGGCTTTGTTCCCCCGCCCAATCACGCCGATCGCCCAGACCTTCTTGACACCCGAGTTATCGGCCACCTCGAGCTGCGAACGGACCTGGATCATGAGGCCTCTCCCGCTGCCGGTCTTATCGGGGGCGTCTTCTTGACCGGTTCAGGTTCGCTCCCAGGGACTGGAGGAGCGGTGGACGCACGGCGCAGAATGTCCACGAGCCGCCATCGTTTCTCCTTGGAGAGCGGACGGGTCTCCATAATCTTCACCACATCACCGATTGCGGCGCTGTTCGTTTCATCATGCGCCTTGAATGAGCTCACTTGCTTGATGATGCGGATGTACTTTGGATGCTTGACCAATCGAGTGACCCGGACGACGATCGTCTTCGCCATCCGGTTGCTGAGCACCACCCCGACTTTGGTTTTTCGCCCTCCACGCGTCAGACTCGGCGGGGCTGCTGGCGTTGGCGTCATGGTTCGACTCGCTGTGGCTCACTCACCGGCGTCTTGTTACGCGTTTCGCTCAGGATCGTCTCCAGACGCGCGATTTGTCGCCTGACCGCCGGCAGGAGGTGTGTTTGCTGCAACGCCCCTGCCGTCACCTTCTGTCGATGCTCCCACAACGTTTGCCGCAGCTGAGCCACCTGCGCCCGGAGGTCAGTCTCCGGCAACGCGCGAAGCTCTTGGATCGTCAGCAACTTTTCTGCCATCGTTTACCCCGTTTTTCGGCTCACCAGGCGAACGCGCAGCGGGAGCTTGCAGGCGGCGACGCGAAACGTCTCTTTCGCAGCGAGCTCGGGAATCCCATCGACTTCAAACAGGATGCGTCCACGCTTCACGACCGCGACCCAGTGATCCACGAGCCCCTTCCCCGCTCCCATCGGCTTTTCCTGTCCATGGGTGGTGACCGGCTTGTCCGGGAACACTCGCAGCCACATCTTGCCGCCTCGGCTGAGCGAGCGGCTGATGGCGATCCGGCACGACTCGATCTGCGCGGCGGTGATCCACCCGTTCTCAATCGCCTTGAGACCAAACTCGCCAAAGGCGAGTCGGCTGCCCCCCTTCGCCACGCCTCGTCGCTTGCCGCGAAAGGCCTTTCGGTACTTAATGCGTTTTGGGAAGAGCAGCGCCATCGGGGACACTCCGTTCGCGCGGCGGCGTCTTCTGCCGCTCTAAGGGCACGAGATCTCCTCGGCAGACCCACACCTTGGTGCCGATGCAGCCGGCGGTGGTGTGGGCGGTGGCCGTTCCGAAGTCAATGCGGGCTCGAAGCGTACTCAGCGGGACGGTTCCGGCTCGATACACCTCGCGCCGGGTCATTTCGGCGCCCGCGAGCCGTCCATCACACACGACCTTGATGCCCTTGCACAGCTTCGACTCCATCGCCTGCTGGATCGCCCGCTTCATCGCCCGCCGGAAGGCAATCCGCTTCTGGAGTTGAAACGCGAGCGAGTCCGCGATGAGCTGCGCTTCCACGGCCGGGTTCGTGATCTCGACGTAGTCCACCTTCAACTGCTGGTCGGGTCCGATGATGTTCTGCACCGCTTCCTGGAGCCGCTGGATACTCTCTCCCCGCCGGCCGATCAGGATGCCTGGACGCGCGGTATGGATCGCAATGCGAACCCGCTCGGCCCAGCGCTCGATGATGACTTTCGAGACGGCGGCCGACGCCAGCTCCTTGTGGAGCAGCTCGCGGATCTTCCGGTCCTCCTGGAGCTGCTGCCGGTACTGCGTCTTGGTGGCGGCGAACCAGCGCGACGTCCAGTCGCGAGAGAGCGAGAGCCGCAAGCACTGCGGATTAACTTTATGTCCCATCGTGCGCCTCACATCCGCTCCAGATTGCGGATTGGGGATTTCGGATTGCGGATTTGAAAATCGACAATCCAAAATCCGAAATCCGAAATCCGATCATGCCTTCTTCTCCAGCTCCACGGTGATATGCGTTGTCCGTTTCAAGATGCGGGCCGCGCGCCCGAATGCCGCCGCCCGGAATCGCTTCCACCGCGGCCCCTCATTGGCAAATGCCCGGCTGATGACCACCTCGTCCTCGCGCAGCTCCGGGTGGCGCTGCTTCGCGTTCGCGAACGCCGAGGCGACGAGCTTCGCCACCGGTTTCGCCGCTCGTCGGTTCGTGACCGAGAGCAGCGCGAGGGCTTGCGCCACACTCCGCCGGCGCAGCGGGGTCAGGAGGTAACCCGCTTTACGCGGCGTCAGGCGCAGGTGCCGGACCATCGCCTTCGCGAGCATCCTACTTCTTCTCCTTGGCGGCTGCGGCCGATGCCCCCGCCGGGGCCGAGGTGACGGACACCGAGGCCTTGGTGCCGATGGCGCCGGCCACCACCTTCTTCACGCCGCCGTGCTTGCGGAAGATCCGCGTGGGAGAGAACTCGCCCAGCTTGTGCCCGACCATGTTTTCAGTCACGTAGACGGGAAGGAACGCCTTGCCGTTGTGCACGAGGAAGTTCAGCCCGACGAACTCCGGGGTCACGGTGGAACGGCGCGACCACGTCTTGATCGGCCTGCGGTCATTCGTGTGTTGGGCGACTTGGACCTTCCGCTGCAACGGGTCATCGACGAACGCGCCTTTCGCGACCGAGCGTCCCATCTTCCTACTCCCGCGTAGGAAATTTTCGATTTTGGATTTTCGATTTTGGATTGCCGTAATCTAAAATCGAAAATCTAAAATCCAAAATCCCGCGCGCTCTCATGTTTACCGTCTTCGTTTCACGATCAGGCGGTTCGAGTACTTCTTGCGATTTCGCGTCTTGCGGCCTTTCGTGTGCCAGCCCCACGGGGAGACCGGGTGCGGGTTGCCCTGGCCGGATTTTCCCTCGCCGCCGCCGTGCGGGTGATCGTGCGGGTTCATCGCAATCCCTCGGACATGGGGCCTGCGTCCGAGCCAGCGGGAGCGGCCGGCCTTGCCCACCACGAACGACTTGTGCTCCGAGAGGCCAACCTGCCCGATCGTGGCCCAGCAGTCCAAGTGCACCAGCCGGATCTCCCCAGAGGGCAGTTTCACGAACGCCGAGTCGCCTTCTTTGGCCTGGATGATGGCCGAGGCGCCGGCCGAGCGGACGATTTGGGCGCCGCGGTTCTTCTGCAACTCAATGTTGTGGATGAGCTGGCCAGCCGGGATGCGCCGCAAGGACATGGCGTTGCCGACCTTCACCTCCGCGTCGTCGCCGGCGATGATGGTTTGGCCGGCCGAGAGCCCCTCGGGCCAGATGATGTAGCGCTTCTCGCCGTCGGCGTACTGCACGAGCGAGATCCGGGAGCTCCGATTGGGATCGTACTCGACCGAGAGGACCGTGGCCGACACCCCAGCCTTATCCCGCCGATAGAAATCGATGCGGCGGTACATCTGCTTGTGCCCGCCGCCCATGAACCGGCTCGTGATGTGGCCGTGGACGTTGCGTCCGCCGGTCTTCTTCATCGGCTCGAGGAGCCGCTTCTCCGGTTTGGAGGTCGTGAGCTCTGAAAAATCCGACGTGATCTGGAACCGCATCGTCGGCGTCGTCGGCTTATGTGTCTTGATACCCATCAGGTCTTCACCTCGATCTTCTGCCCCTTCGCGACGGACACGATGGCCCGCTTCCAATCCGGCCGCCGGCCCCACCGGTTCGAGAGTCGCCGCCATTTCCCGCGGCCGATCTGCGTGTTGACCTTGGTGACCTTCACGCTGAAGAGGTGCTCCACCGCCTGCCGGATCTCTACCTTGTTGGCATCGAGGGCTACCCGCACAAAGTACTGGTCGTACTTGGCGAGGCGCGTGCCCTTCTCCGTCTGGAGGACCTGCTTGACGATCTCAGTTGCCGGCCGCATGAACAGGATTGTTGCCTTTCACTCGATCCTCCAACCGGTGAAACGCGTCCTTGGTCACCAAGAGCTTGTGGGTGTTGAGCACGTTGTGCGCGTTGAGGTTCGCCGCGCGGCACAGCTCGAAGGCGGCGAGGTTTCTCAGTGATTTCAGCAGCGCCGCAGACGGCTCATCGAGCACGATCACCGATCGTTTCGTGATCTGGAACGTCTTCGCGAGCGCTGCGAAAGGTTTGGTCTTCGGCATCTGGGCGGTGAGCTGGTCGATGACCACGACCTCCTGGTCGCGCAGCTTGCCTTTCAAGCTCTCCAACAGGGCCCGCTGGCGGATCGCCTGCGGCAGCCGATAGGAAAAATCGCGGGGATGCGGCCCGAAGGTCGATCCTCCATGCCGCCACAAGGGGGAACGAATCGAACCAGCCCGCGCCCGTCCGGTGTGCTTCTGCCGCCAGGGTTTCTTCCCGCCTCCTGAGACGTCGCCTCGCGTCTTCGTCGATGCCAGGCCGGCCCGCTGGTTGGCTCGGTACATGGCGATGGCCTGCGAGAGCAGGCGCAGATTCACCTTCCCGCCCCAGAGCGCTTCATCGAGGGCGAGGGTCCCCACTTCGTGTCCCTGCAGGTTCAGGACCTTGAGCTCCATCACTTCTTCGCCACCGCCTTGACCGCCTTGGCGCCCTTGCTCAGCCTCGCCTCTTCTTCAACAATCACCTGGAACGCGTGCGGTTTCTTGATCACACCTGGACGCTTGACGGACTTGCTGATGATGACGAGACCATGCTCAGCACCCGGGACGGCGCCCTCCAGGAGCACCAGGTGGTGTCGCAGATCGAGGCCCACGATCCGCACGTTCTGGACCGTCACCCGCGCATTGCCCATGTGGCCGGGGAGATGGTGTCCCCGGACCACCCGTCCAGGGGTCGTCGTTGAGCCAATCGATCCAGGCCTGCGATGGGACGTCGACCCATGGGTCGCCGGGCCGCCTTTCCATCCCCACCGCTTCATCCCTCCTTGAAATCCCTTCCCAATCGAGATCCCAGTCACATCGACGAGCTCATGTTGCTTGAACAGCTCCACCGTGAGCTCCTGCCCCACCTTCCACTCGCCGTCCTGCACCCCTGCCTGCCCCGCCTGTCGGCGGGGGGCAGGTAGGCGGAACTCCCGCAGGTACCGGAAGGGTCCGGCCCCCAACTTCTTGAACTGTCCGGCCTCAGGTTTCGTGAGCTTGGATTCCGCAATCGGCTCGAAGCCAAGCTGGACGGCGGCGTACTTGTGACGGGCCGGCTCCCGCAACTGCATCACGGTGCACGGACCGGCCTGGACCGCCGTCACCCCCATCCGGCGGCCGTACTCGTCGTAGATCTGCGTCATGCCCAATTTTTTACCGAGTAATCCGATTGCCATACAAATTGGTTGATTACACAGATTTCGAAAAGATGATTACACAGATTAAATCCGTGTAATCGCTTTTCATAATCTGCGAAATCATCCTCTATTTGACTTCGACATACACGCCGGACGGCAAGTTCAGCTTCCGGAGCGCCTCGATCGTCTTGGAGGTCGGCTCCAAGATATCGATGAGCCGCTTATGCGTGACGAGCTGAAACTGCTCGCGCGCTTTCTTGTCGATGAACGGCCCGCGCAGCACGGTGAAGAGCTCCCGCTTCGACGGCAGCGGAATCGGTCCCGAGATGCGGGCACCCGTCCGCTGAACCGTCTGGATGATCTCCTTCGTTGAGAGATCCAGGACCCGGTGGTCGTGGGCCTTGAGCTTGATGCGGATCTTCGGCTGCGGTTGCGCCATCACTCAGGTGTCTGACACCTTTCGTCGCGTGGATAACACCCGGCACGAAAGGTGTCTGACACCTCTTGTGCTGGCTCTGTGTGCGGTGGTCACTTCAGGATCTCCGTCACCACGCCCGCCCCGACCGTCTTGCCGCCTTCCCGAATGGCGAAGCGCTGCTCTTTCTCCATCGCGACGGGCTGGAGGAGCTCGATCGTGACCCGGATGTTATCCCCCGGCATGACCATCTCGGTGCCCGGGGGCAGCGTGACGGTGCCGGTGACGTCGGTCGTGCGAAAGTAACACTGCGGCCGGTAGCCGTTGACGAAGGCGGTGTGCCGGCCCCCCTCTTCCTTCGTGAGGCAGTAGACCTCGGCTGTGAAGGCCGTGTGGGGGGTGATGGAGCCGGGGGCGGCGAGGACCATCCCCCGCTGGAGGTCCGCCTTCTCGAGGCCCCGCAGGAGGACCCCGAGGTTGTCCCCGGCGACCCCCTCATCGAGGAGCTTGCGGAACATCTCGATGCCGGTCACGACGCTCTGGCGCGTGGGCTTCAGGCCCACGAGGTCGACGGTGTCGTTGAGCTTGACCTTGCCCCGCTCGACGCGCCCGGTGCCGACGGTGCCCCGGCCGGTGATCGAGAAGACATCCTCCACCGACATGAGGAAGGGCTTGTCCACCGCGCGGGTGGGGGTGGGGATGTAGGCATCGATGGTCTGCATGAGTTTGAAGATCGCGCCTTCCCCGAGCTCCCCTTTGTCGCCCTGGGCGGCCAGCAGGGCCGAGCCGCGGATGATGGGCGTCTTGTCGCCGGGGAAGCCGTACTTGGTGAGCAGCTCGCGGACCTCCAGCTCGACGAGGTCCAGCAGCTCTTGGTCCTCGACGGCGTCGACCTTGTTGAGGAAGACGACGATGGAGGGCAGCCCCACCTGGCGGCCCAGCAAGATGTGCTCGCGGGTCTGGGGCATGGGCCCATCGACCGCGGAGACGACGAGGATGCCCCCGTCCATCTGGGCGGCTCCGGTGATCATGTTCTTGATGTAGTCGGCATGGCCCGGGCAGTCGACGTGGGCGTAGTGGCGCGCCTCGGTCTCGTACTCGGCGTGGTGGACGTTGATCGTCACCCCGCGCTCCCGCTCCTCCGGGGCGTTGTCGATCTCCTCGTAGGCCTTCGCCTGGGCGAGGCCCTTGGTCGCGAGGACCTTCGTGATCGCGGAGGTCAGGGTGGTCTTGCCGTGGTCGACGTGCCCGATCGTGCCGATGTTGACGTGGGGCTTCGTCCGCTCGAACTTGGCCTTGGCCATCAGCTACGCCCTCCTTCAATGAGCACGCGATCTTACGGAGCCCGCCGGGCGACGTAAGTCGCTGTGCGAATTGAACCCCACACCCAATGTTCTGGAGCTGGAGACGGGGATTGAACCCGTGACCCCGTCCTTACCAAGGACGTGCTCTACCACTGAGCTACTCCAGCATCGACGCTGACTGAGCCACGCGGGTAGACGCATCTTGTCGATGAACCATGTGAACGTCCTGGTGGTTACGAACGAGTCCAACGGAGGGATGGCTGACGACTACGGCACACAAAATAGTGAAGACGCATTTCGCTCCCTCGGCCTTGAAGCGCTAGGCAAACGAAACTCTTATTATGACGGAACTCGATGCGTTGTCAAGGTTTTTTCACCGTTTCCAGTGCGGCATCGTTGAGCCATTTATCGAGCGTTTCCTTTGGGAAACGCCACATCTTGCCCATCTTGACCGCGGGGATCTCTCCGCGTCGGGCCTTGCGATAGATCGTATCCGGGACAACCCCCAGATACCGTGCGACTTCATCGACGTTCATAATCCGTGTCACAGCGGTCACCCCCCCCCTTACGCAAAACATGTCTCGATTTGGCCTCAATGGTAAACATAAATTATAATTTTCTGCGTGAGATTTGTCAAGCGTTATTTGTGGTTTATCGGACTGCAGCAGGCAGGCGAACTGGATGGAGAAGGTGGAGCGGGTAGGGGGAATCGGACCCCCGTCACCTGCTTGGAAGGCAGGCACTCTACCATTGAGCTATACCCGCATGTATTTTTCTCAAACGATTCTCAGGTCGAGGGACACCTCGTCGGGCCTTTCTGATACCGGCCCGAACTCGGTGTCACTTTCCACCCGCCGTCGCGGGTGGAAAGTGGTGGGCAGGGGAGGGTTCGAACCTCCGTAGGGCGTTAGCCCGGCAGCTTTACAGGCTGCTCCGATTGGCCACTCCGGCACCTGCCCGGTGCGCTCTAAATCCGCTACAGAAGGTCGAATGACGAGTGTCGAATCTCGAATGACCCATTCGACATTCGCCATTCGAAATTCGTCATTTTGTGGAGCCGGTGGAGGGAATCGAACCCCCGACAGGCTGTTTACAGAACAGCTGCTCTACCTCTGAGCTACACCGGCAACGATTGATACTGTCGAATGGCTAGAGGTATTCTAGCGGCC
>Ga0209824_10001046_pt1 | contig 16324 bp, 5 predicted proteins | sample VDWuncwatermetaG_FD_184124 | JGI IMG/M metagenome (GOLD analysis project Ga0209824, IMG submission 184124) | Wastewater microbial communities from Netherlands to study Microbial Dark Matter (Phase II) - VDW unchlorinated drinking water (SPAdes)... ... | reverse complement strand
TTGTCTCAACGGTTGGAATCGATGAAGAAGTGATAAGAAGGTATATAAAGTATCAGGGAACCCTGGATTCAGGTCAAATGAAATTTGACCTGTGAGGAGCCCCGGGCTTGCCCGGGGGGCAACCACAACTCGAATTTTCCTTCATACATGAAAAATTTAAAAGATATTATTTATCAGACAACCGGTCCTTTAACCGATGAGTTGGCTTTAATACCGTCAGAGTTTGGGATATTGCCCCAACGGCTTTTGCCTGAGGGGAAAGTTTCCATGGTTTGCGGTTTTTGCTCCACGGGCTGTAGTTTGGATGTGCATCTTAAAGATGGCTTGGCCGTAAACTTGATACCCACTAAGGAATATCCTGTTAATATCGGTGAGGCTTGCCCCAAAGGATGGGAGTCCTTAACGCCTTTAAAAGCCTTTGATCGTGCCTTCACCCCGTATGTGCGCAAAGGCCATGGCCGTTTAGAGCCGATTAATTGGGATGCGGCTTTAAGGGTCTTTGTCAGTAGTTTTAAAGATATTCAATCACGTTTCGGCAATGATAGCGTCGCTTTTTTAAGTACAGGACAGATACCGACGGAGGAAATGGCGTTGTTAGGGGCCTTGGCCAAATTTGGCATGGGCATTGTTCATGGGGACGGCAATACCCGCCAGTGCATGGCCACCGCGGCAGTGGCATATAAACAGTCTTTTGGTTTTGATGCCCCGCCTTTTACGTATCAAGATTTTGAAGAAAGTGATGTGATCGTTTTTGTCGGGGCCAATCCTTGCATCGCGCATCCGATCATGTGGCAGCGTGTTTGCCGCAATAAAAATAATCCAACAATCATTGTCATTGACCCGCGTAAAACCGAGACGGCTATGGCGGCCACGCGGCATTATGCCTTGAAACCTAAAAGTGATTTGATATTTCTTTATGGTTTGGCACGCGCGCTTATTAAACGTCGTTGGTTTAATGTTGATTTTATTACCCAGAATACAACGGGTTTCAAGGAGTTCTGTGCGCATGTGGAGTGTTTCAAGCCAGATTATGTCAGTCAGGCCACGGAATTATCAGAGGCGCAGATTGAGCAATGCGCTGCATTGATTGCCCGAGGCAAGCGGGTTTCGTTCTGGTGGACCATGGGGGTCAATCAAGGCCACGAGGCGGTACGCACGGCCCAGGCAATTATTAATCTGGCCTTGATGACGGGCAATATCGGTCGTCCCGGGACAGGGGCTAATTCGATTACCGGCCAATGCAATGCCATGGGCTCACGGCTTTTTAGTAATACCACGAATTTATTAGGCGGGCATGACTTTTGTAATCCTGCGCATCGCAATAAAATCGCGGCACTTCTTAATATGGATGAGGCGCGTATCCCCACCGAAAATAGTCTGCCTTATAATCAGATTATTGAACAAGTTGCCATTGGTAAAATTAAGGGCTTATGGATTATTGCCACTAACCCGGCGCATTCCTGGATCGGCCAACAAGAATTCAGGCAAATTTTAAAGAAATTGGACTTTTTGGTGGTGCAGGATATGTATCATACCACTGAAACCGCGCAGATGGCGGATTTGATTTTACCTGCAGCGGGCTGGGGGGAGAAAGAAGGAACGTTTATTAATTCCGAGCGGCGTTTTGGCCTTTTGCGTAAAGTCGCTAAAGCCCCGGGGCAGGCATTGGCGGATTTCGCAATTTTTAAATTAATCGCGCATTATTGGGGGTGTGGGGAATTGTTTAAAGATTGGCAGGCCCCCGAAGCAGTTTTTCAAATTTTGAAGAAAATTTCTCGAGGTACGCCCTGCGATTTTACCGGTATCCGCGATTATGCCATGATTGATATGAACGGTGGTATTCAATGGCCTTTAGGGGAAAATGAAGAGTTGCGGGAGGACCAACGCCGCTTATTTGCCGACGGCAAGTTTTTTACTGATGATCAAAAAGCCCGGTTTATATATGAAGCGCCGCGGCCAGTACCGGAAGATGTTTGTAGCCAATATCCTTTTGTGCTGTTAACCGGGCGGGGCACATCAGCCCAATGGCATACGCAGACGCGCACGGGGAAATCGCCGGTATTGCGTAAGATGTATTCGCCTGAAGTGTACGTGGAAATCAATCCTGAAGATGCCTGTAAATTAAGTATCCGCGACGGCCAATGGGTGTATGTGTCCACCCGTCGGGGAGAGATCAAAGTCAGGGCCTTGGTGATGCCGAGTGTTCAAGAAGGGCATATTTTTATACCTATGCATTATGAGGCGGCCAATATTTTGACCTTGCCGTCATTTGACCCGTATTCGTATCAACCTTCTTACAAGATGGCAGCTGCACGTTTATCTAAGGTGCCTTATTATTATGCATGAAGAAACGCTAATTCCTCAAGTAGTAGCCGTGTGCACTTCCAATGGTGGAATTCCCAAACTGCCTCAAAGCTTGGCGTGCGTGAGTTTTGCCGGGTTTGCCGGTGATGAACACAATCATGCCAAGCACAATAATCTTTTGCAGGCGGTGTCTTTGCAGGATGAGGAAGTTTTAGAAGATTTGATTAAGGAAGATTTTTATCTCAAGCCAGGTACAACAGGCGAGAATTTGGTTGTACGCCATTTGAGGGTGAACCATCTGGAGGCGGGAACAATTTTGGAATTCTCCGGCGGTGTGATTTTGGAATTAACCAAGGACCGCAAACCTTGTTATGTATTAGATAGTATAGATCCACGTTTAAAAGAAGTGATTATCGGCCGCTGCGGTTTTTATGCCAAAGTCCTGCGGGAAGGTTTAATTGAAGCTGGTGAAATCATTCAGGTAAGAGAAACAGCTAAGGCCAGAGTACTCCGGGCTTGCCCGGGGGCAACCACCAGAAAATATATTAAACAATACTTGTTAGCCTCCTTTTATTAAAATAAAATAAAACGACGTTTATTTTAACTCAGGAATGGATTCCCGCCACCCCGCCATGGCGGGGGCCCCGTCCATAGGCGGGGCTTTCGCGGGAATGACAGGACGGAGTTTACCTCAATGAAGCTGTTCGATAGATTCAAAAAATTTATTGCCTGCGCCATCCTGGTGTGTTTTATTCCATCACAAGCATGGGCGCAAGGTATCACTATTCCGTCGGGTTCAACGTTTAATCTCAACACCGGAACATTGACTGTGCCCGGATTTATCACCAATGCCGGGACACTTTCTGCCACGACAGGCGCCATCAATGTGAGCGGAAATTGGACTAATTCAGGCACCTTCAGCGCCGGAACAGGCACGGTGACTTTTAACGCAACGAGCGGTACTCAAACCCTTAACACCGGCGGGACAGGGGCGGCCGATGCTTTTTATAATTTGACCCACACGACCAACGGCACGGTGTCAATGGCCGGTTACGACATTCTCATTAATAACAATTTCACCAATACAACATCTTCAGGATCGTTTTTGACTAATAATTTTAACATGACCGTGGATGGCAACTGGAATAACACATCCGCAAGCACCTTTACTCCGGGCACGGATACAGTGGCGCTTAGTGGTACCAATCAGTCGGTTTTAGGTACGACGACATTTTATCAATTTTCCAAAACTGTGGCCAGCGCCGCGACCTTGACCTTTGACAGCAGCGGCACACAAAAGTTTACCAATAGTTTGACCATGAAAGGCGCCGCCAGCAATCTGCTTTCTATACGCAGCACTACAAGCGGCACCCAGGCTAATATTGCTCTAAGTTCCGGCGGGCTTCAGGTGCTCAATTACTTAGATGTTAAAGATTCCAATGCCTCCGGTGGTATTCAGTTGAATGATAATAATGGGGTTAATTCCGGTAACAATACCAATTGGAATTTTGGTACAACAACCTTGACCTGGCAGGGAGGCACGTCCACGGCTTGGAATACGGCTGCCAACTGGGACCTGGGTTTTGTTCCCAGATCAACGGACACGGTGGTCATTGCCAATGCCGCTAATCAACCTGTTTTAGCTTCCGCTGTAACCGTGGCTAATTTGACGATCAACAGTGGATCAACCCTGACGCTTAGCGGCAACAATTTGACTGTAACTGCGGGATCCGGCACGTTTAACAATAACGGCACGCTGTACCTGGAGGGCAATGAGACATTGACATTGACCATGGATTCTACGCACGGGACATTTACCTACGTCGGAGTCGGTGGCGGTTCGTCAGCCACGCACACGCTGACGATCAACGGCAGTTCTAATGTGGCATTCAATAATTTGACGATCAATGATACTAATTCCACGGTGGCTAACCGGGATGTTTTTGCCACCAACGGCACATTGACAGTCAACGGTAACCTGACGGTGACATCAGGGACATTAGATACCTCCAGCAGCAGTAGTAGTATCGCTGTCACTGGGGCGGTATCTATCGCCAGCAGCGGCACATTGAAAGCCCCACCAGGGACTACGGCCACGGCCTTTACGGTGGGAGGCAATTGGACTAATAGCGGGACATTTAATAATTCTTCGGGGGCAGTCACCTTTACCACCACAGCCACAGCCACGATCACAGGGAACACGACCTTTTATAACTTGCTTTCCACTGCGTCTGGTAAAACCATAGACTTTACCGCCGGCAGTAATCAAACGGTCAGCCATACCTTTAGCATGTCCGGCGTGCGAAGCAACCTGATCTCTCTTCTTTCCACCACCACTGGCACTCCGTGGAACATTACTCTCTCCGGCGGCGCGCAAACCGTCGGCGAGCTGAATGTGCAAGATTCCAATGCCTTGACCAACACAGTCACTTGCCTTAACTGCACGAATTCCGGCAATAATAATGCCAATTGGATCTTTACCACTCTTTATATTGCTTCTCCGGCTAACGGGACTACCGTAGGACAGACGCCGACGATTATAGGTGTTGCCTCCGCCAGTACCACTATTTATATTAGGGACATCAGCGGCAATTTGGTGGCCACGACCAAGTCAGATACCAGCGGTAATTTCCGTGTGGTGGTGGGCAATGACGATGCCAGTACAGGTTTGACTATTACAACCCAGTTAGCCACGGGATCCAACAGCCTGACGCCTTACGTGACCTCTACGGCGACCAGTCCGGGTTTGATCAACAGCCTGACTGTATCCGCGTCTCCTTCAACGAGCCAGATACCTACGATGACCAAACTCAACGGGACTACTATTGCTAATCCAAACATTACTCAGTTTATCAGCGGCAGTACTCCGGCTATTGCCGGTCTGGGCCTGGCAGGACAAACCGTGACCGTGCAGGCCCTTGATGCCAATAGTAATTTGATTTTGTCCGCCGGTAGCGGCACCGTGGCCAGCGACGGCACATATTCTGTGACTTTGACCACCGCTTTGCCCAGCGCTACCAACTATCTTTCAGTTACCGTGGGAACAAGCAGCACTGAAACAACGAGTGCTGAACTTAAGGTGTCTTTGACAGATCCTTTCGGTTACGTCTATAATTCTACCACCAACCTGCCCATCCAATCCGCCTCGGTGACGCTTTATGATGCCACGACCAAGCAAGCTGCCGCGGGAGCGGTCAAGTCTTGTAGCCTGGCAGGGACTTGCTGCGACATGTCGGGGTCTTGTACTGATGCGTCAGGGAATACCACCACCGGTAATCCGCCCGCCAATCCGTTTACCACGGGCTCTGATGGTTTTTACAGTTTCCTGGCGCCATCCGGGCAGTACTACATTAATGTTTCGTCCCCGGGGTACACGTATCCCTCCGTGCAGACCACCGTCCCTTCGGGCCGTACCGTTGGTACCGGTTCCAAAGGCGAGACATTTACCGTTGGCAGTACGGTCTTTGAACTTGACCAGCCCCTGGACGCTAATGTCATGTTATTACGCATTACAAAGAACGCCAATAAACCGGAGGCCAGCATCGGCGATATAGTCATGTACACTGTTAATATCCAGAATCTTTCGACGACCAATGCCGTTACCGGTGTCTATCTTAATGACAAGATACCTCCCGGTTTTAAATATATAAAGAACCGCGTTTTATTAGGCGGCGTGCCAACAGCAGAGCCCAGCGGTCAGAGGCCTTTGGTTTTTAATATAGGAACAGTAGCCGCCGCTGCCACCGTAGTTTTGAAATACCAGTTGGTCATTGGCAGCGGGGTGACGATGGGTACTTACAAGAACGTGGCGATAGCCCAATACAGCACGGGTTTGCACATCTCCAATCAGGCTGAGACATCAGTTAAGATCATTCCCAACCCCATCTTTGATCTTGGCGCGGTGATCGGGAAGGTCTTTTTTGATTGGAACGAAAACGGCATCCAGGACCCTCCGTACTATGACCCTGTCTCACACGAGACCATCGTCGATAAACCTGTGCCTAACGTGCAGATCATCATGGAAGACGGGACCATCATCACCACGGACCGCGACGGGAAATTCAATATCCCGGGACTTTTGCCCGGCCGCCATCTTTTCAGGCTGGATGAACGCACCTTGCCGCCGGGGGCCTATATGACGACCGATAAAGCAGTGATTGTCGACGTCACCCCTGGTTCCATTGCCAAGGTCAACTTTGGCGTCAATATTGATGAGAGCCAAACTAAAGGCCGTGACGCGGTGTTCTTTAATGAAAAAATCCGTTTGACGCAGGACCGCAATCGGCCTGTCCCTCGGCTTAATGCCGCTTTATTTGATTCCTCGGCGGATGCCAAACCCGGCACGGAAGAAGTGCTCCTCAACGAAGGGGCCTTGGTGCGCCAGGCGGAATTCAGGATATTCACCAACTATTCACCATTTATCAGCAGCTGGCGTTTGGACATCATGGACGCGGATACCCAAAAATTGATAAAGCAGTTTGAGGGAACACCCTTGAATATCAATGACCCGATCTATTGGAATGGACAGGATGACAAGGATATCATTATAAATCCTGACCATAAGTATTCTTACGTTGTCAGCGTCACCGATAACAGAGGTAACAGCGACGACACTAAAGAAAAGCCCATTACGGTCCGGGAAATTAAAGATGCAGATAGCCTTAAGAAAGAGCGCGATGAAACCAAGGATGTTCTTAAAGACAGGGCTGAGCGTTACCGCAAGTGGCTGGATGCCCAGGTCGCGGTCAATAATTTGAATCATCAGTTAATCCAAGTGCAAGGCGAAACCATTCATCTTGACCGTCAGGGCACAGATGTCAAAAGTATACGCGTGATGAAAGGCAATAATTTATTTACGGACATTCCTTTGGTGGAACAGTATGGATTGACCCCGGAGGAGTTGATGGCTGGCGGCTTCTCGATGCAGGATGCAAAAGACAATCTGGAGATCATTTTGCCCAACGGGGACTATTCCTTAGACGTGATAAGCGCTAAGCCCTTTGATAATTCCTCACCGCAGAATCCCCCCGCGGCAGTGCCGCAGTCTGTGCCGATTTCAGGGGGTATGCCTTCACGCACCATATCTTCTTCCAGTCCAGGTACCTTAGAAAGGTACAGCCGTCCTTTGAAAGTCGGCGATGATTATTTGATGTTTGTCGCTCTTGGGGATGCTAAGGTTGGATATAATATCGACCGCGGTAATATCGAGCCGATACAAGACTCCACGCAACTGCCTGGATTCTATCATAAAGGCAAAGGAGCTTTTTATCTTAAGGGTCAAATTTTAGGTAAATACTTGATCACATCCAGCTATGATTCTGACCGCGCGCAAAAAGCCCTGTTCAGGAAGCTGGATCCCAACACCTATTATCCGGTTTACGGAGATCAATCTTCCATTAATTATGATGCCACGAACACTCAGGGAGCGCTGTACCTGTTGGTGCAATGGGACAAGTCCTCGGCGATCCTGGGCAATTACGCGGTTGATTTCAATGATACGGAATTTTCCGCCTTCAGCCGCGCTTATTACGGCGGGAAGATTGATTATCAGTCGGTCTCCAATAACCCCTATGGGGATGCACGCACCAAAATCGTGGTGTATCATGCCCAGACCCAGCAATTGCCTTCGCATAATGAATTTTTAGCCACCGGCGGTTCATTGTATTTCCTTAAATACAGGAACGTCGTACAGGGCAGCGATACCGTCACGGTACAGGTGCGCGATGCGACCACCGGTCTGGTGGTGGCGACCCAAACGATGACAAACGGGGCTGATTACGAGCTTGATAACAGCCAGGGCCGTATTTTGTTCTGGCTGCCGGTGGCCATGCTTGTCAAGACGGAGAATATTATTTCGAATAATTTGATCAGCGGTAACCCGATTTATGTGGTCGTTGATTATCAGTACGCGGTTGCGGGTTTGCAGATGCAAACCAGCCAGGGGGCTCGTATCGCCCAGGCGATCGGCGGCAACGTGGTTTTGGGAGGCACCTATATTCAGGATAACGCAAACGGACAGAATTATTCTCTTCAAGGAACTGACGTCACTTTGCATGTGAACAAAGATGCCGCCGTCAAGGCTGAATACGCCCGGACAAAGTCTCAGGAAAATGGGTCGTATGTTTCCACCGACGGAGGTATAACCTTTTCCTCACTGGTTTTGAATAATTCCGTCAGCGGCAAAGCCTACGGCATCAAAGGCGACGCGCGCCTGTTTGACAACATCGGGGTAAAATCTTATTACAAATGGATAGGCAATGACTTTGGGGCGACCGACACCACTTCCCAGCAGGGCAAAGAGATGATGGGATTGTCTATTGTTTTTGATATGACACCGGTGACGCGCCTGACCGCCAGTGAGGACATTCAGAAATTGATTCAGGGTGGCAATCTGCAGACCTCGGCACAGGTTGGGGCTTCAGAGACCGATACGACCATGGTGCAAATCGTGCATAACGCGGAGCGTTTGAAATTGACCGGGCAATTCCAGTTGACCGAGGTTAAAAGTGTGGTCAATGGCATTAAATCAACCACCAATCAAAGGGGAGCGACCGTGGCCGGCCAGGCGCAATATGATTTGACTGACCGCGTCAAGCTCACCCTGGGCCAGCAGGTGGATGTCATGAATAAAAATAATACCGCGACCACCGTAGGGGTCTCGGCGCGCGTGACCGATCAGACGACATTAAACGGCCAGGAGGTTTTCAGTCAGCAGGGGACGGCCATTACCGGCGGTGTTACCAATCAGATCGGTAAACGGATTGCTTTGACCAACAACTTCACTCTCACGAATTTAAAAACTGGTGAAGTCGACAAAACAGCCAGCATCGGGGTGGAAGATAAGATTAATAATAATATAACAGCCACAGGCAACGCGGCGTTAACCGGTTCTTCGACAGGGTCAACCACCACCACCGCCAGCGTCGGAGCAAAGGCCAAGACGTCCGATACCACCTCCTTAGACATGTCTTTGGGCAAGAGCCAGTCTTCGACCGGGGTGCAGTCCACCAGTCTTGCTTTGAATGGCACTGCCCAGGTTGACCAAAACACCACGGTTACCGCCACCACCCAGGTCAGTAATGGAACTACTGTTTCAAACGCGACTACGACCTCTGTCGGATTGCAAGCCGTGAGCAAGGTTAATAATAATACTTCGACCAATGCGTCGGTGAACATTGCTGACGATACTCAGGGCTCAAAGAGCACGACAGTCACTTTCGGGAATAATAGTAAACTTAATCAAGAATTGCAGGCTGTTACCAGTAATAGTTTTTCATTCAGTCCAAGCAATGGCACGACCGAAGGTTCCCAATACGGCCTTGTGCGTAACCACAACGGGCAAAATCTTGAAGCTGATTACACCCGTCAATTGGCCAATCAGCCGACGACAATTTCGCAATCGAATATTTTTGGTTTGTCGGGTGACGTCAATGACAAGCTGGCCTTAAAGGGCAGTATTGAACGTGGTAAGGTGCAGAATCTTGACACAAGCACGACGACCCGTACGGATTTTACGCTGGGGGCCGGTTATGTGCTCAAAGATACTGTGACAGCGGAAGCAAGATTGAAAAATTCCATCAAGCTCGAATTGCGATTGGATAAAGGTACCAATACCGACAATTTACGCCAGTATGTGTTATACGATGCCCTGGAAGGCAAGATCACGGACAATCTTTCCGCTAATATCAAGCTGGACTATTCCAAGACCAGGGACACCACTGCAGGTAGGACGGCGGAACGCCATAAGGAAATAATTTTAGGCATGGCTTACCGTCCGGTGAATTTTGATAACTTGAACTTTATAACCGAGTATTCTTATCAGGAGGGTTACGGCGGAGGCACGCAACAGGCGGACGCGTTAAACACTAATGTAAATCAAACCAAAACCCAGGTCTTTAGCGCACAGGGGGTCTACGACATTAATGATAAATGGCAGTTAGCCGAGAAACTCGCCTACCGTATTCTCAATGAACAAGACACTGGTTTTCAATTTACCCAGACACATACCTGGCTGATGATCCACCGTCTTAATTATAAAATTGACCGCGACTGGACCATCAGCGGAGAGTTCCGTGATTTGGCCCAGGTTGAGGCTAAGGACAATAAAGCGGGTCTTTTACTGGAAGCTACCCGTGACATTAATCAAAATACCGAGCTTAGCATCGGATGGAATTTTACTAAATATACTGATGACTTGACCAATCTTAGCTATTCGTCTCAAGGGCCGTTTGTAAGGATGAGCGGCAAATTTTATGACCGCACGCCTGAAGAGAAAGCCCGTGACCGGGCCAAATGGCTGGACGCGAGGATCAACGATTGGGCATGGATTCTGATCAGAAAAGAATTAGCTAAAAAAGACAGTAAGATCGCGCTGGAATTAAACCGCATGTTCGCTTTGGCCAAAAAAGCTAGGGGCCAAGGCCGCCTGGAAGAGTCCCGTCAGATTTATAAGGATATTATTTCCGCGGGGCAAATGATGTATGACGAAGCCTTTGAATATATCCGCGGCCACATCGCGTTCGAGGAACAGCTGCAGCAAGATGATAAAACCGCGCGGGAATATTTCAAGGGCGGGGAATATGTGAAGGCCCGTAAAATATGGGAGAAAGTAGTGGAAGATGTTTCTAGGGGTGTGGTAAAATCACCATATAAGAACTCCCTCCTGATGACCCCCTCTTTATAAAAAAGAGGGGAACTAAAGTTTTCCCCTCTTTAGTACAAAGAGGGGATAGGGGAGTTAAAATAAAAAGTAACGCTCGCAAAAATGTAATGGATAAAATGTTTCATTTATATTTATTATTTGCGCTTTTTTTCACGTCGGGTGTTATTGCTTTTGCTGATCAACCCAACTCCGCTCTCGACGACAAACCTTCCGTGGACACGGCCGCGGACACCCACACCAGTTATCTTTATGATTTAAAGAAACTCATCGAAAAATCCCGTGAAAATATCAAAGAGGTCAACCAAAAAATCAAAGAACAAGCCGTTCTTAAACGCAATCAGAAGCGTGAAGAACGGGCCCGCGCCTATTATGAGAAGGGCGTGGCGTTGACCAACGAGGGAAAATTCGACGAGGCCCGCGATTATTTTGAGAAAGCCATCCGCATCACCGAGCATCCGGAAATGACCGGTTATATCAAGGAAAGCCAGCGGCGGCTTAAGAAACAGGAAGCCGCCCTGCAAGCTCAGGGAAGAGAACATTACCATCAGATCAAACATGATGAGAATGCCCGCAAAGAAGACGTTGAGGCGGCCTACAAGCAAGCGGTTGATCTGTATAAGCAGAAAAAATATCATCCGGCCAAAGATGCTTTTGAACATGTTGATGAAATCGCTCCTGATTACCGCGCTACCGGCAGTTATTTAAAAATCATTGATCAGAATATTATCACGGCAGATGCCCTGGCCGCCAAACAGCAGGCGGTTGAGATTACGCGTCAGCAGAAAGAAGCTGAGGCCGCGCGCGCCAAGGAAAAACAAATGTGGCTGGTACAGATCGCAGAAAAAGAAAAAGAACGCAAAGAGGCGATCAATAAACAGGCAGAGGACGTTTACGGCCAGGCGGTCGAATTGTATAAAAATAGAAAATTTGCCGAGGCCAAAAAGAAATTTGAAGAAGTCAGCTGGGTCATCCCTAATTATAAAGCCACGATGAAGTATTTGGGCCGTATTGATAAGGACGCACAAGTCGAACAAGAGCGTGCCGCCCGCCAACAGCAGAAAGCCCTGCAGGAGCAGCGTTGGGAAGAAGAAGTTGAGCACAAAAAACAAGAAGTCCTACGGCAGCGTGAGTTGAAAGCAAAAGAACTCCAGCATATAAAAGATCTTCAAGAGCAGGCACAGTTCTTATATACGCCAGCGGTCAATTTGTTTAATAAGAAAAATATGGATGAGGCTTTGCTGAAATTTAATGATATTGAAAAACTAATCCCAAGTTTTAAATCGACCAGGGTTTATATCGCGCGCATTGAGCAATGGAAAATAGATCAGCCAAAGCGGTTATTGGAAGCTCAGGTAGAGAATTTACGTCAGAAAAAATTGGCGGACGAACGCCGGCAAGCCCAAGAGATCAAGGATAAAGTAGAGAAACTGCGTCAGCAAGAATTAGCACAGGAACACCAGCGTACGCAAGAACTCAGGGATAAAGCACAGAAACTGCAGAAAAAATTAACAGAGAAACAGCGGAAAGCTCAAGAACTCAAGGATAAAGTAGAGAAACTGCGTCAGCAAAAATTAGCAGACGAACGTCAGCGGGCGCGAGAACTTAAGGATAAAACGGATCAGGCCCAAAAGATCTACGCCCTGGCCTTGCAGTCATACCGTGATCACCATTGGGAAGAATCTCGTGCTCAATTTGAATCTGTTGAGAAGATGATTCCGAATTTTAAACATACACGCCGGTATCTGCAGAAGGTCGAAATTTTTATCGCAAAAGCGGCTAAGGTCAAGTCAGCAGTTGTGGCTCCATCGTCAGCATTGGTTGAAGTGATGCCAGCGCAGGTAAAAGTAGCTGTTTCCCTTGAGGACCAGCAAAAACAAGCTCGGGATATCACAGCTTTAGCTGAGAAATCAGCGCAGCTTTATCGTCAGATCGCTGATGTTGCCGACGATAGGTCAACCGCGCAAACGAAGAAAAAAATGGCTAAGGTCGAACGCCTTTTGTTTCAAATGCGTGAGAAAGAATCGAAGCGCCAACAGGAAGAGCATAGGGCTGAGGCTAAAAAAATGTATCAGGGGGCCTTAGAATATTTACGTTCACATGATTACGCGAAAGCTAAAATCGAATTTTTGGCATTGGAAAATATTATTCCTGATTATAAAGCCACGCGCCGTTATTTAAGCCGCATTGCAGAATATCAAAAACAAGCGGGTGTTGAAGCGCTTACAGCTCATGAACAAAAAGAAGCAGAGCAGTTAAAGCAATTACAGGATAAAGAAAATGCCGAGCAATTGCGTCGTACCCAGAAAGAGCAGGAAGAGCAGCATGAGATAGAGCGACAACAGCAGGCAATCTTAAAAGGACTTGCTCAAAAGGCTTCCGCTATTAATGATGATATCATCCGTTTGGTCCCCCAGAAGGATTATGGAGCTATGAAGGCGAAGTTTACGGAATTAGAAGATACAGTTACCGCTTTGACAGCACTCAAAGATGAGATGGCCAAACAGAAAGACCGTCAGGAACGTGAACGTCAGCGTCAAAAGAAATTGACCGAAGAATTGGAACGTCAGAAGCGTCTCTATGAAGTTATCAAGCCCCAGCCTGCCGCTGTTGTGCCGCCTGCCATGACCGCTGAGCAATTACAGGAACATGCTCGTCAAGCAAAGATAAAGGCGAAAGCCGCGGCTCGCCAAAAACTTAAAGAAGAGCGTCAAGCCAAGATAAAGACAAAAGCAGAAGCCCGGGAAAAAATTAAAGAGGAAAAGCAAAAAGAAGAGGAAGCCAAACGCAGGCAAGAGTTGGAACGCCAAGAGCGTCAGCATCAGGCCCAATTAGAAGCCCAGCGTGAAGCTGTCCGCAAGCAATTAGAAGATGGTATCGAGGCCATGTACCAGAAGGCCCTGAGTTTATATCAACAAGGGGAGTATACGGCAGCCGCGGATAAATTTAAAGATGTTCAGGGTATTCTTCCGGGATATAAACGTTCAGGGCAATATATGGATGAAGCCCGCCAGAAATCTTTGAACCCCCAGCCTGTAAATACCCCTAAGGCATCTGAAGTTCCCGCGTCACCATCAGTATCCCGTCAGGACAGTATTTCCAAAGCATTGGATTTATTTGATCTTAATGCCAAATAATTCTATGAGGACCAACCATCTCATTGGTGAAAAAAGTCCTTATTTGCTCCAACATGCCCATAATCCGGTTGACTGGCACCCTTGGGGAGAGATTGCTTTTGACAAAGCAAAACGTGAAGACAAGCCGATCTTATTGTCGGTTGGTTATTCCACCTGCCACTGGTGTCATGTGATGGCGCATGAAAGTTTTGAAGATGAAGGCATTTCAAAAATAATTAATGATCATTTTATCGCTATTAAGGTGGACCGCGAAGAACGTCCTGACATCGATCATATTTATATGACGGCCACGACCGCCATGACCGGACAGGGAGGATGGCCTTTGACGGTTTTTTTAACGCCGCAAGGAGAACCTTTTTATGGGGGCACTTATTTTCCGCCTTATGCTAAATGGGGGAGTATAGGTTTTGTAGATTTACTAAATTCAATTGCTAAGGCGTGGAAATCAGATCGTGCAAATATTTTGTCTTCCAGCCGCTTGATTGTTGAGGAATTGCGCCGGCAGGCAGGGAGCCGTGCAAAAATAGTGACAAAAGTAATGGATGAGACGCTTCTTGACAAAACGTTCCGGCAAATGAGAGGGCAGTTTGATTCGACAAACGGGGGTTTTGGATCCGCCCCTAAATTTCCGATGGGACATAATTTGTCATTTTTATTGCGTTATTACAAGCGCTGTGCGTCACCGGAAGCTTTGAATATGGTCGAGAAAACTTTGACGGCGATGGCTCGCGGGGGCATATGGGACCATTTAGGCGGAGGGTTTCATCGCTACTCAACCGACCAACATTGGCATGTGCCGCATTTTGAAAAAATGCTTTATGATCAGGCCTTGTTGTCCCGGGCGTATTTGGAAGCTTATCAGGTCACAGGATCCGGGGATTATGAGCAGATCGCGCGCGAAATCCTTGATTATGTACTAAGCAGCATGACAGACAAAGAAGGAGGTTTTTATTCTGCCGAAGACGCGGACAGTCAAGAGGTTGATCGAGGGCTTACTTCGTCGTCGGGCGGGCATTTAAAAGAGGGGGCTTTTTATATTTTTTCGCAGTCTGAAATCATTGAGGCTCTGGGCAAGGGGAAGGCCGCGGTTTTTAATTATTGTTATGGGGTCAAATGTCAGGGCAACGCGTCCTTCGATCCCCATGGGGAGTTTAAGGGGAAAAATATATTATATCGGGCGCATGATACAGAGGATGCTGTGGATGAGTTTCATAAGCAGACAAATAAAATTCAGGATATGCTTACAGAAGCTAGAGCTAAATTATTAGCTTTACGTACTCAAAGGCCGCGCCCGTACAGGGATGATAAAGTATTGTGCGATTGGAACGGTTTGATGATTGCAAGCTTTGCCTTTGCCAGCCGGGTTTTAGGAGAACCAAAATATGCTAAAGTTGCCGCAAAGGCCGCTGATTTTATCTTGGCTCACATGATGGTAAACGCTCGCCTTTTGCACCGCTGGCGGGATGGCACGGGGGGGATTGCGGCAACTCTTGAGGATTATGCTTTTTTCATTTATGGTCTTCTGGAGCTGTATGAAGCCACCTTCCAGGATAAATACCTTGATGCGGCCCAAGTTTTAGCGGATGGGATGATTAAATTTTTTACTGATCAAACGGGAGGTTTTTATATGACTGCCAGTGATGCCGAGAGTTTAATTATACGGCCTAAGGAGGTGTACGACGGGGCCTTGCCTTCAGGAAATTCAGTCGCTGCCTTAATTTTACTGAGGCTATATGCTTTAACTAAAAAAGACATTTATCAGTCCCAAGCTGAAGTTTTGTTTAGCTGTTTTGCTTCCTCTGTCACCCAAGCACCTTACGCGCATAGCTTTTTACTATCCGCCCTGGACTGGTATTTACAGGGGCCTTTGGAAATTACCTTTCAGGGGGCTGGGGATGATTTGACGGTTGCCAAAATGCTAAAAGTATTGTATAAACATTTTATACCCTCTAAGGCCGTCAAATTTATCCCTGCCTTGACCGGGGCACAAGCGCATATTTGTTATCGGGGTACTTGTAAAGCGCCTATCAACAACGTCGGTGTTTTTGAAAAGGAAATCTCAGTTATTCGTCATTCTGAGCGTAGCGAAGAATCTTAAGGCTGCCGAAGGCCAGGGCTCCCCGGGCTTGCCCGGGGGTGAATGCGGAAGGACGATATTTTGAGATCTAATGGAAGTTAGGAGAACGAGTCACAGTGTATATCGATTGCAATACCATGTGGTATG
>Ga0209824_10001044_pt1 | contig 16340 bp, 21 predicted proteins | sample VDWuncwatermetaG_FD_184124 | JGI IMG/M metagenome (GOLD analysis project Ga0209824, IMG submission 184124) | Wastewater microbial communities from Netherlands to study Microbial Dark Matter (Phase II) - VDW unchlorinated drinking water (SPAdes)... ... | reverse complement strand
GGCATCCCGTCCTCGCGTGCCGGCGCGCTGCTGATCGAGAGAGCGGGTGGCCAGCAGGCCGCGCCGGCACGCGAGGACGGGATGCCAGCGTGGATGGGCCCCGTGTTCGTCGCGGCGTGCAGTGAGCTCGACCTCTCGCGTTCGCAGCTCAGCGCGTTCCTCCGCGAATGAGGATCGCCGGAGCGCCGATCTCCTGGGGAGTGTGCGAGGTCCCAGGGTGGGGCCTGCAATTGCCCAGCGATCGCGTGCTTGACGAGCTGCGCGGTCTCGGGCTCGCCGCGACCGAGGCGGGCCCACCCGGCTTCCTCCCCGCCGACCCGGGCGAGGCACGCGCGGCGCTCGAGCGGCGCGGCCTTCGGCTGGTCGGGGGATTCGTAACGGCGGTGCTCCACGTTCCGCATCGCCTGCAGGAGCAGCTGCAGCAAATGGCATCGCAGGCGCGCTGGCTCGCCGAGGCCGGCGGCGAGGTCATGGTCCTTGCGGCCGCGGCCTCGGGAGACGGCTACGATGCGCGGACGCAGCTGCAGGCGCGCGAGTGGACGTTGCTCTTCGAGGCGCTCGCGACGACGCGAGACCTCGCGGCGCGCAGCGGGCTGCGCTTGGCGGTGCACCCGCACTTCGGCACCGCGATCGAGACCGCCGATGACATCAAGCGTCTGCTCGCCGGCTGCGACGCGCCGCTCTGTCTCGACACCGGACATGCGGCGCTGGGCGGTGCCGATCCCGCCGAGCTCGCCGCTGATCACGGAGACCGGGTCGCGCACGTGCACCTGAAAGATGTGGATCCTGCGCTCGCCGAGCCGGTGCGGACGCGCGCGATCGCGTACGCCGAGGGCGTGCGTCGCGGTCTCTACCGGCCGCTGGGGCGCGGCAGCGCGCGGATCGCGGACGTGCTGGCGTCGCTCCGGTCACGCGGCTATGACGGCTGGTTCGTGCTCGAGCAGGACGTGGCGCTCGACCGCGCGTCCGCCGATCCGATCGGTGACATCCGCGAGAGTCTGGAGTTCGCGCGTGCCCACGCGTGACCTCGACGTCATCACACTCGGCCGGGTGAGCGTCGACCTCTACCCCGAGCAGGTCGGCGTACCGCTCGCGGAGGTGCGGTCGTTCGCGAAGTCGCTCGGCGGGAGCCCGACGAACGTCGCGGTCGGCGCGTCTCGGCTCGGCCGTCGCGCGGCCGTGATCACGAAAGTCGGCGACGACGGCTTCGGCGTGTACGTGCGCCGGGCGCTCGAGGGGTTCGGCGTGGACACACGCTGGGTTGGCGTGCACGCGACGCTGCGCACGCCGCTCGTGTTCTGCGAGATCTTCCCGCCCGATCGCTTCCCGCTGCTCTTCTACCGGCAGCCCAAGGCGCCGGACCTCGAGCTGCGGGCCGATGAGCTGGACCGCGACGCGCTGTCGCGCGCGCGCCTGGTCTGGACGACGGGCAGCGCGCTGTCGGAGGAGCCGAGCCGCTCCGCGACGCTCGCGGCGCTCGCTGCCGCGCGCGGCATCCGCGTCCACGATCTCGATCACCGCCCCACCTTCTGGCCATCGGTCCGGGCGGCGCGAGACCTGGCGCGCGAGGCGGTCCGACTTGCGACGGTCGTCGTCGGGAACACCGAGGAGGTCGAGATGGCGACGGGCACCGCCGATCCCGCCCTCGGCGCGGCGCGGCTGCTCGAGCTCGGCCCAGAGGTCATCGTGGTGAAGCGCGGCGACGAAGGCGCGAGCGCCTTCGACCGCGAGCGGAGGGTGGATGCGCCGGGCGTGCGCGTCGACGTGCTGTGCGCGCTGGGAGCGGGCGACGCGTTCGGAGCGGCGCTCTGTCACGCGCTCCTCGAGGGCTGGGAGCTCGAGCGCACGCTGCGCTTCGCGAACGCCGCCGGCGCGATCGTCGCCTCCCGTCTCGCGTGCGCGGACGCGATGCCGACAATCGGGGAGATCGAGCTCGTCGTCGGTGGCGCGCGTGTCTAGCCTCGTGGAGCGGCTGACCCGCATCCGCGCCGAGCGGCCGGAGGCGATCGGCGATGCGCTTTCGCGCCGCCGGCGCAGGCCGCTCCTGCGCGACGGCAGGCTCTTCCTCGTCGCGGCCGATCACCCCGGCCGTGGCGTGCTGAAGGCAGGCGACGACCCGCTTGCGATGGCCGACCGCGGTGAGCTCCTGCGGCGGCTTGTCATCGCCCTCGGGCGTCCTGGCGTCGACGGCGTGCTCGCTACGGCCGACGTCGTCGATGACCTCGCGCTCCTCGAAGCGCTCGACGACAAGGTCGTGTTCGGATCGATGAACCGCGGGGGGCTCGCGGGCTCGGCTTTCGAGCTCGATGACCGATTCACCGGGTACACCGCGGAAGCGATCGTCGCGGCCGGGCTCGACGGCGGGAAGATGATGCTGCGCGTGGGGAACGATGACGCCGGCACGGTCGCGACGCTCGAGTCGTGCGCGCGCGCCGTCGATGCGCTCGCGGCCTTCGACTGCCCCGCGATGATCGAGGTCTTCGCGAGCCGCGGCGGATCCGGTGGCGTCGTGAACGACGTCTCGCCTGACGCGATGATCCGCGCGATCGCGATCGCGTCCGCGCTAGGTGGAGACTCGTCGCGCGTCTGGCTCAAGCTGCCGGTCACGGCCGACCACGAGCGCGTCCTCGCCGCGACGACGTTCCCGGTCGTGCTCCTCGGTGGGGACCCTGGCGCCGACCGCGCCGCGACGTACGCGCGCTGGGAGAGCGCGATGGCCGTACCGCAGGTCCGGGGTCTCGTCGCGGGACGCGCGCTGCTCTATCCGCCAGACGGCGATGTCGCCGCGGCCGTCGACGAGGCAGCTGCGGTCGCGCGTCCTTCGGCGCGCGCGTGACGGTCCGCCTCACTGCGGCGCAGGCGCTCGTCCGCTTCCTCGCCGCGCAGTACGTCGAGCGCGACGGCGTCGAGCGCCGGTTCTTCGACGGCGCCTGGGCCATCTTCGGCCACGGCAACCTCGCCGGGATGGGCGAGGCGCTGCTCGCGTGCGGCGACGAGCTGCGCACGTACCAGGGCAAGAACGAGCAGGCGATGGTGCATGCCGCGGTCGCGTACGCGCGCATGCGCGACCGGCTCGCGGCGTTCGTGTGCACATCGTCGATCGGGCCGGGCGCGACGAACATGGTGACCGGCGCGGCGCTCGCGACGATCAACAGGCTGCCGGTGCTGCTCGTCCCGGGCGACGTCTTCGCCTCGCGGCGGCCCGACCCCGTGCTCCAGCAGCTTGAGGTCCCCTGGAGCGGCGACGTCTCGGTCAACGACGCGTTCCGCCCGGTCTCCCGCTACTGGGACCGCATCACGCGTCCCGAGCAGGTGATCCCGGCGGCGCTCGCCGCGATGCGCGTGCTGACCAGCACCGCCGACACCGGCGCCGTGACGCTGTCGTTCCCGCAGGACGTGCAGACCGAGACGCTCGACGTGCCCGACGCGTTTCTCGAGAAGCGAGTCTGGCAAGTGGAGCGGCGCGCTCCGGACGAGAGCGCGCTGCGTCGCGCCATCGAGCTGCTGCGCGCCGCGAAGCGGCCGCTCGTCGTGGCGGGCGGCGGCGTCATCTATTCCGGCGCGACGGACGCGCTGCGCCGCTTCGTCGCGGCCACCGGGATCCCCGAGGCCGAGACGCAGGCGGGGAAGGGCGCCCTGCCGTTCGACGACGACGCCGCTCTCGGAGCGATCGGCGCGACGGGCACCGCGGCCGCGAACGCGATCGCCCGTGACGCCGATCTGGTCATCGGGATCGGCACGCGCTGGAGCGACTTCGCGACCGCGTCGCACAGCCTCTTCGCTCGGCCCGGCGTGCGCTTCGTGAACGTGAACGTGGCCGAGGTCGACGCGGGCAAGCTCGGCGGCCTCGCGCTCGTCGCGGACGCGAAGCTCGCGCTCGAGCGCCTCGCCGACGCCGGCCCGATCGCGACCGACGCGTACCGCGCCGAGGTCGCGCGCCTGCGCGAGGAGTGGGGGCGTGAGGTCGCGCATCTGTACGCGCTCGGACATCAGCCCTTGCCCGCGCAGAGCGAGGTCATCGGGGCTGTGGATGACGCGGCCGGGCCGCGCGACGTGGTCGTGTGCGCCGCGGGATCGCTCCCCGGCGACCTGCACAAGCTCTGGCGAGCTCGGGACCCGAAGAGCTACCACGTCGAGTACGGCTACTCGTGCATGGGCTACGAGATCGCGGGCGGCCTCGGGGTGAAGCTCGCCGCGCCCGACCGCGAGGTGTTCGTCCTCTGCGGCGACGGCTCCTACCTGATGATGAGCTCCGAGATCGCGACCGCCGTGCAAGAAGCCGTCAAGCTCATCGTCGTGCTTGTCGACAACCACGGGCACTCCTCCATCGGTGGCCTCTCGCGCTCGCTCGGTCTCGATGGCTTCGCCACGCGCTATGCCGAGCGCCGCGCCGGCTCGCTCGGGCTGGACAGCGTGGAAGGCCTCTCGCCGCTGCCGCTCGATTTCGTGAAGGGCGCTGAGAGCCTCGGCGCGATCGGCGTGCGCGCGCACGGCATCGCGGAGCTGCGAGCGGCGCTGGCGGAAGCGAAGCGCGCGAGCCGCACGACGCTCATCGCGATCGAGGTCGACCGCTACGCGTCGGTGCCGAGCTACGGCTCGTGGTGGGAGGTCCCACCCGCGGAGGCGTCCGACCGCGACGCGGTGCGCGAGGCGCGCGCGCGGTACGACGAGGCGAAACGCGCCCAGCGCTGGCACGTATGAGCGCGCTGCTCGTGCGCGGGGAGGGCGGGCACGTCGCCCTGACGCCCGAGCGCGCCGGCTGGCGCTACGTCGGCTTCGATGCGGTTCGCCTGCGCGCTGGCGAGCGCCATGCCGTGACGCTCGCGGGCCGCGAGCTGTGCGCGGTGATCCTGGGCGGCATCTGCGACGTGTCGCTTGCGGGTACGCGGGCGGAAGGCGTGGGCGGCCGCGCGACGCCGTTCGACGGTCCGCCCGCCGCGGTGTACGCGCCGCCGGGCTGCGCGGTCGAGCTCGTTGCGCGCAGCGACGTGCACGTCGCGATCGGCACCGCGCCCGCGCGCACGGGCGCGGCGCCATGCGTGCTCCCCGCGGCGGAGGCGCGAGTGGAGATTCGTGGCACCGGCGCGATGGAGCGGCGCATCCACCACATCCTCATGGAGGATCGCGAAGCGGAGTCGCTCCTCCTGACCGAGGTCGTCACGCCCGCCGGCCACTGGTCGAGCTATCCGCCGCACAAGCACGACACCGACGATCCGCCGCGCGAGACCGCGCTCGAGGAGATCTACTACTACCGGCTGCGAGACGCTCGCGGGTTCGCGCTGCAGCGCGTGTATACCGCCGACGGCTCGCTCGACGAGACGGTGGCGGCGCGCGACGGCGATCTCGTGCTCGTCCCGCGCGGATACCACACGGTCTCCGCCGCGCCGGGCTACGACGCGTACTACCTCAACGTGATGGCGGGGCCGCGCCGCGAGTGGCGTATCACGTTCGATCCCGATCACGAGCGGATGCGCTGGTGAGCGGCGTGCGCATACGCGGCGTGCTGTTCGATTGGGGCGACACGCTGTTCCACGCGCCGCACGCGCCTGAGGTCATCGTCGACGCGGCGCGCGCCGCCGGCGTGCCGCTGAGCGAGGGGGACGCGCGTCGCATCTGGGACGAGCTGTGGGAGGCGGGGAAGACGCCGGAAGAGCTCGCCAAGGGTCGCGACCTCTCGGCCGACGCGCATCGCGATGTCTGGAGCGCGCTCTTCGCGCGCGCGGACCAGCTCGTGCCGGGGATCTCTCGCGCGCTCTACGAGCGCGTGATGGATCCCGCGTCGTGGGTGCCATACGCGGACGCCGCGCCCACCCTGCGCGCGCTCCGACAGCGCGGCGTGCGGACCGGCGTCGTGAGCAACGTCCCGCGCGACCTGCGGCCGCTTTTCGCGGCGCACGGCATGGCGGACCTGGTGGACGCGTTCACGCACTCGTTCGAGGTCGGCGCCGAGAAACCCGACCCCGCGATATTCCTCGCGGCCTGCGCGCGGATCGGCGTCGCGGCGGCGGACGCGCTCATGGTCGGCGACCACCCGACCGCAGACGGCGGTGCCGCCGCGGCGGGGCTGCGGGTGCTCATCCTCCCGGCCGAGCAGGATGGTGACGTGCGCGGCTTGGGCCGAGTGCTGGAGCTGGTGGCGCGCTCGGCCTAGAGCCGCCGCTCAGAAGGTCGCTGGGGCCTAATCCTCGAAGAGGTGGTGCAGGAAGCGCTCGCGGTCGTCGAGGAACGACCGCGTCAGCTCGACCACCTCGGTCTTCGCGTATGGCGTCTCGGCGATCCCGTCGTCCGAGAGCACGTAGATCCTCGCGCCGGGATAGCCGAGCAGGATCGGCGAATGCGTCGAGACGATGAACTGGGAGCCCTCCGCGACGAGGTCATGCATCCGCCGCATCAGGGCGAGATTGCCACGCATCGACAAAGCCGCTTCCGGCTCGTCGAGGATGTAGAGGCCCATGGGCCCGAACCGATGCGTCACGAGCGAGATGAACGACTCGCCGTGGGACTGCTCGTGCAATGACTTGCCTCCGTGTGAGGCCACGGCGTCCCGGATGCTCTCGACGTGCGTCGCGACGTTGAAGAAGCTCTCCGCCCGGAGGAAGTAGCCGGTCCGTGGACGGCGCGTGCCGCGCACGAGCCGCAGGTGCTCGTGGAGGCCGGAGTGCGACGGACGCGTCGACACGGTCATGTTCCGGCTGCCGCCCTCGGGGTTGAAGCCGGCGGCGACCGCGATCGCTTCGATCAGCGTCGACTTGCCGCTGCCGTTCTCGCCGGCAAGCAGCGTCACGTGCGGGTCGAGCGCCAGCTCGTGGAGCTGCCGGATCGCGGGGATCGAGAACGGGTAGACGTCGAAGTCGTCGATCTCGTCCCGCTTGAGGACGACCGAGCGGACAAGGGCGTCGTCCACGCGTCGAGTCTATTGACGGTATGACGCCGACGGGCGATCGGCGCGCGCGGCTGGGCCGCCGCCGCGGACCGGCGATACTGGCGCCCGTCGCCATCCTTCGACAGTGGTCGCGGTTCGGCCCCACGGCGCCGCTCCTGGCGGCGGCGGTCGGGCTCGCCGCGGCCCTCTGCCTGTACCCGGTGTTCATGCTCATGCGGGGCAGCCTGGAAGGCTGGCTGGCCGAGCTCCGGCCGGCGGCGTGAGCATGTTTCAGAAATGACCAGGAATCTCACCTAGGGCGCGGGGTTGCGCAGGAGGGCGGCGCCCAACTCGTGCGTGATGGTCAACCCACGCGCGATGGCGACCATATCGGCGACCGTGGTCGCCGGCGGTGACGGCCGGCGCTGCGGGTCGAGGATGACATCGCTCATAGCGACCGTGGTCATGTCGCCGCAGGCCGCTCGCGCCTGGCCACGCTGGATTGCCGGAAAGGAATCGTGGTCGCGTTTGATCTTACTGGTGGTGCGGATGACCGTGGCCCGACTGGATGCGGCATTCCACGCGTCGGGACTGACAACCACATGGCGTTTGAGCTCGCCTTCGATCGGAGGGGTGACGAAGTAGATCTCGCTCCAGAATAGATACGCGCTCGCGGCCGGCGCAGGCCGGCTTTTCATCGGCCGGGGGCCCAGCAGACGCGGGAGCTGCAGGAAGAGACAAAGGCGATCCTCGATTGCTGCGAGCTCATCCGGAGGCATGACGAAGAGCTGCGCGCCCAGCGGGGACTCCGGATGTGGCGACTGCAGGACGTTCACGAGGTCCGAGACGACGGCGAAGCCTCCTTTTGAGAGCTGGACGCTGTGAGGTGCTTCATGGGGCTGAATCGACTTGCGTACCGGTACAACGCCGGCGGAGGGGTAAACCGCGTTCCAGCGATCGTTGGTGAGGATGATGGCCGCGATGCTCCGAGTGCTTCCGACGACCGCTCGTACGGTTCCGCGTGCGCTCGGCACGCGCTACAAGATCCCGGCCTTCTGTGCGAGTCGCTGTAGGGCGAGTACTGTGGCCTCGTGCTCCGTGTCCTCGCCAAGGGCAGCGGCATAGGCCTCCAGCTCGGCTCGCTCTTTCACATCGCTCATGATCTTGTTCCAGCCCACGGACATGATGTGTTCGTATGCCTTCGAGGCTGACGTGCCCCTCGGGAGGAGGCCGATGGCGTCGAGCTGTCGCGGCGCGTCGACGATCTCTGGTGGCAGCGTGACGGACACGCGCTTCGACACCAGCGCCGAGCCCCTACGTCCACGACCCATTTTCGAGACTTCCTCTCGCGGTGCCTTCCCGCCGTTGTTGATGCAGACTATGCATCAGGAATTGCAGCAGTGCAAGACTCGGTCCCGGCAATCCCTCGTCCTGGCGCTGCGGTCGTCCTAGAGGCGATCGACAAGAGCGGCATCAACCGGAATTCGGTAGGGTCACCCATATCGTGCAAGCCCTTGCGATCATTGCCCCGGAGTCATGGCAGAGCGGTCGAATGCGGCGGTCTTGAAGGAGGAACCGCAGCGTCGAGGTTATGGCCGCCTGAGGTGGTCGAGTTCGCGGCGCTCGCGCTTGGTCGGGCGGCCGGTGCCGCGCTCGCGGACGAACACCGGTGGCTCTCGCTTGACCACCGGGACAGGCGGGCTGTGGTCGACCAGGCACGTGGCCGCCACTGCTGCCCCGACCCGCTTATCGATGACGACCACCACCTCGAGGATGCGCTCGCGCTCCACGAACGCCTCGACGCGGTCGCCGACCTTCACCTGGGTCGACGCCTTGGCCGCGGCACGGTTCACGCGGACGTGGCCGGCCCGGCAGGCAGCCGTCGCTGCTGAACGGGTCTTGTACAGTCGGACGGCCCACAGCCATGCGTCTACCCGGGTCATGTCGATGTCGACCGCCTCACTGCGCGAGTGATCTATTTCTTCTGCACGAGGAAATAGAACCGTGACCTGTGCCGCTAAGCGGACTGGATGAGGCCGATGACGTTGCCGTCCGCGTCCTTCACGGAAGCGATCAGCTTGCCCCCGCCGACGTCCTTGACCTCTTGCTGCGCCTCCGCGCCAGCGTTGAGGAGCGCCTTCAGGCTCTTCTTGATGTCGTCGACGTGCCAGTAGCCCACAGGCCCCGTCATCCCCTGGCTATGGCCATGGGGATCTAGACCGACTTCCTGGCCCTCAACTTTGAAGCCGACGTAGTAGGGCTCGTCCGCGTAAGGCTTCACGCCCAGAAGCTCGCTGTACAGCGTCTTGGCCTTGGCGAGGTCCTTGACGGGGTAGATGATTGTCTTGACGCCTTCAGTCATGAAGAACTCCTTGTACTTGTAGGCGCTGCGGCTTTCGTCGCGTGCTCCGCGTCGAGCTTGGCGAGCGCGTCCGGACTGGAGAGATGCTCGTGCGCTCCACGCGCGGCGGAGATCCGGCGGACCGTGCGGCGCGCATCCCCAGCCCGGAACCCGAGCGCCTCGAGCGTCGTCTCGCACTGGATGGAGTGTTCGATGACGTGCGCGCCGAAGCGATAGAGCCGGTAGCGGACGTCGATCTCGCGGCCGCCGTAGACGCTCGGACGGCGAAGTGCCTCGGCGTCGAGGCCGGCGAGGTCGCGGTCACTCTGTGCGCGTGCCTCGGAGAGGTACGCGAGCACTTCGCCGAGCGAACCCCTCGCGATCCGTTCCGCATCGGGACTGGGCCGGCGCTCCTGCGGCAACGCGACGGCTTCATCGTCACGGCGAGCGATCGCGTAGAGCGCCGCGGCGTGATACCCGAGCTCTCCGGAGATGATGTGCTTCAGGGTCTGGCGCAGCGGCCACTCTCCTTCCCGCGGTGCGCGGTCGAGAAGGTCGTCGGCGAGACCGATGACCAGGCCTCGCAGATCACCGTACGCGCGTTGCGCGAGCGCAAGGATCGCGATGGCGTCTGACAACGGCGTCGCGCGGACGCGCACGGCCTGCGCCTCCTCGGCGTCGAGCATCTCGAACAGCGCGCGCCGGTCCGTGTCGGGCAGCGGATCGGGCTGCACCGCGAGGCGCGCGAGGGTGTCCTCGAACGTCATGGCCATCGATGGTAGCCGCGCACTCAGTGGGTGAACTCGCCAGACGCGATCCGCTCCCGGCCGCGCAGTAAGGCTGGCCTGAAGGACGAAAATAGTCGGCGGCGACGCCGAGGACCGACCCGCGAATTGGCATCAGAGTTGGCATCAAAATGGTCCATGACGGACCATCGAGAGCTCAGAGACTTTGTCAGCATTGCCCTGGAGGGGTGGCAGAGCGGTCGAATGCGGCGGTCTTGAAAGTCGTCCGGTGGGGTGCAGCGGGATGCAAGACGCGGCATTTGCTCCGTGATTTCGGCCTCGGGCTGCGCGCGGCGGCATGCGTCTGCGAGCGCGTTGCTACAAAGATTGCTACAGAGACCGGCGCTTCTCACCATCGCTTCTCGCGCGGCCGCATGCCCCGACCATCCCGCAGGGAGCGTGAGCCGGCGAGTCGGCTCGGTCGGTAGGCTCAGCCGCGAATGACCAAGCCAACCGGGCGCGCGCGAAAGAAAGCCGCGGAAGTCGAGTGGCAGATCGCCTTCTTCCGGTCGGCGAATCAGACCCCGGGACTCGCATGGCTCCAAGCGCTGGACCAAGACGTCCGTCGGCAGTACCTGATCTGGCTCGCCGCTCTGCGGCTATGGAGGCCGGGACCCTACGCGCTGCCCGCGGGCGTGCCGTGGTGGCATGCGATGAAGGACGACCTGAAGGGCATCTACGAAATGCGGGACCAGCACGGCAAGACGAACTACCGCCTGTTCTGCGTGCTCGACGCGAAGGGTCCGCTCCGCGGGCTCAGTGCACCGGTGGTCGCGATCCTGGGTGGCGCATCGAAGCCCGAGGGCGAAGAGATGCACGAACGGGAATACGAGAGGATCCGCGCCTATCGGGACGCCTACAACGCCGCGAATCCACGCCCGGTCGCAGTCCCGCTCGGAGTGGAGCGCTGGTACCCGGCGGTCAAGCCGTGACTCTTGCGGTCATTATCTTTTATGGTATGGTATAGCCATGCAGAAGTTGAGGACGAAGCCCACGCGCAAGGTCAGGTCGATCGACGCCGGCGCTGCGTTCGGATCGCTCCTGGCCCAGGAGTTCCCCGGTAAGGAAGAGCGCGAGCAGTTTGCCGTGGACGTGCAGGCTGAGCTCGCGACGGTCCAGGCGCTTGCCCAGCTCGAGGAGCGACGCAAGACACTGCGCATTCCGAAGGCCACCATTGCCAGGCGCCTGGGCACCCCTGCGCCGGTCGTGTCCCGGATGTTCAACAGCGGTGAGGCCAACCCGACGCTGCAGACCTTCGCGAAGACCCTCGCCGCGATGGGTCTGCAAGCCGAGATCCGCTACAAGAAAGTGCCTCAGGGCGAAGCCCCGCTCCGGGTAGTCAGCCGCTAACGCTGGTCGCGGGGCTCTCTTGCCTGAGTTCCCAATCGGCGGCCTCGTCGTGCTGGCTCCCCGGGGAAGTGGCTTGACACATGTCCGATAAATGTATACAAATATCGGACATGGACACACAGACGATCAGCGCCCCGACGCAGGTCCTCGACCAGATTCGCTCGGCCTCACCGAATCATGTCTGGACGCCCGCAGACTTTGCGCGTTTCGGCAGCCGCGACACGATCGACAAGGCGCTCCAGCGTCTCGTGAGCGCGAACCAGTTGCGTCGAATCGACCGCGGGCTCTACGACCGCCCCAAGATCAACAAACTGACAAAGCGACCTACCAGCCCGGACTATCGCGCAGTGCTCGACGCTCTGGCCCGTCGCGATCAAGTCCGACTTCTCATCGACGGCCTCACCGCGGCCAACGATCTGGGGTTGACCACCGCTGTGCCGGCCCGAGTCACCATTCACACGGACACTCGGCGCCGCTCGATACAGCTCGACCGTCTGGTCATCGCGTTCAAGCCCACTGCGGCCAGCCGGCTCTATTGGGCTGGGCGTCCGGGCATGCGCGTCGTGCAAGCGCTGCACTGGCTCAAGGACACCATGCCGGGAGACAAGGATCAGGTTCTGGCGCGTCTGCGCACGGTGCTCGGTGACCCGAAGCACGGTCGAGCGATCCGCCGAGACCTGTCCGACGGATTCGCGACGCTGCCGTCTTGGATGCAGCCGCTCGTCCGCGAGCTTCTCGACCAGAGTGGGACAGCTGGGACCGACTGGCCCCGACCTCGCCGGCCCACCCACACCGTCCGAAGCAAGAGCGCCGCCCACCGCAAGGCAACGAAACGATGAACGCGGCGCTCCAGACTGTCGTTGCAGCAAGCACAGCCGAGCGTCGCGATCTGTTTCTCAGTGCTGCGACCCGGGTGGGAACCACGCTCGAGTACATCGAAAAGGACTTCTGGGTCTGCTGGACCCTCGACGCGTTGTTCAACGGCCTGGGAGACCGTCCGCGCCTGCTCTTTAAGGGCGGGACCTCGCTCTCAAAGGCGTTCAACCTGATCTCTCGTTTCTCCGAAGACATCGACATCACTGTGTTTCGCGATGACCTGGGCGAGGGTGGAGATGTCGCGGAACTAGAGGCATTGAGCAGCAATCAGCGGCAGGCGAAGCTCGATGCGATCAAGCTCGCGTGCCAGCACTACATCGCCGACGCGTTGATCCCCCAACTGCGCGCGCTGGTGAACGGCGCGATGGCCGCGGGGTCGGTCGCCGCCGGAAGGTTCAGCGTCGAGCCGGACGCGGGTGACCCTGACTCGCAAAGCGTTCTCTTCTCGTACCCCGCGGTCGGGGGCGGCGCGGTCAATGCGTATGTCCAGGCATCCGTGAGGATCGAATCCGGTGCCAAGTCGGCCCTGGATCCCAACGAGGCCCGGGTGATCTCCCCCTATATCAGTGAGGACCTGCCCCATCTGGATTTGCGCGTGGCAAACGTGACCACGGTCCTTCCAGATCGGACCTTCTGGGACGAAGTGATGATCCTGCACGGCCTCCGGCAGTGGTACGAACGGAAGGCCGCATTGCGCCACGGCGGGCAGCGGGTGTCGCGGCACTACTACGACGTGTACTCCATGCTCCAAGCTCCCGAGGCGGACGGTTGGACGAACGACCACGCGCTCGCCGAAGACTGCCGGAAGCACGCGGACTTGTTCTTCGGTAACGCCGCTCTGGGCCTCGACAAGGCGAAGCCGGGGCTCTTTACCCTCGCGCCATCGGGGCCGATGCGGGATGCCCTCGACGGCGACTACACCGCGATGCAGGGAATGATCTTCGGGGTGGTGCCGCGACTTCAGGATGTTCTCGAGCACGTGGTTCGGCTCGAGACACGCTTGAACGCCGGCTAGGCAGACGGTGCAGGTCGCATGAGCCAGGCGGCGTCGGCCAGCTCAGATAGCGCCGCGTACAAACCTGAAACGCACACCCGCAATCGAAGCCGGCCCTATGCGCTCGACCGATAGTCAGCTGCCAACCGCCCGACCGCACGAAGAGTGATCACTCTTTGCTGGCGATGCCCACCGCGTCGTAGGTGTGCCACCGCGCGTCGTACGTCGCCTGCGACCGATCGCCGAACACGACACGGGTGTTGCGAAGAACGCCAGACGCGAGGCGCTCCGCGATCTGCGGTGCTTTGAAGTGTTCAGCCAGGTAGCCCACGCGAGCGACGGTCGAGGGCCCGAGCTTCCGGGCCCACTGGGACACTAATTCGGAATCCGCCTCGCGAGCGGCGGCGGCGAGCCAGTGGTTGCGGAGACGGAGGTCGCCAGCGTGGTGCCAGTACAGGGCCGCATCGATGAACAGGCGCGAGGCCGTCGATACCGGAACGCCGTTCAGATCTTGAGCACCAAAGAGACGCGCGTTGTCGGTGCGAATCACTTTGAAGCTGCGGCGGAGACCGGGCTTGAAGGTCGCGCCCTTGTCGAACAGCAGGTACTCGTGTTGCGCGGGCGTGTCGGCGTAACCGCGCAGGAAAGCGGCGGTGCCGAGGGCGATCTGGAAGCGAGGAGCGTTCGGCCCCTGAGCGAGGGACGCCAGCTGGGCGAGCGAGTCGCCTGAGGAATAGCGGCCGGCGCGCAGGGGCACGAACTCGTAGACGCCGCGCAGGCTGGTAGCCACGAGCCAGTTGTTATCGGTAAGGCGCCGAATCAGGGAGCGGAACGCCGAGGAGCCAGCACCCAGTCCGCGGAGACGGGCAAGCTCTTGAGTGGTCACCGTCTTCACCCCGCGCGCCTCGAGCTCTTCGAGCATCGGGGCCGCCGAGCGCCCGTAGGTCTTTGCGGTGTGGTGTGACAGTGGAAGGTCGTTCATCGACTAGATAGTGTCACAAAAGCACGCAGATGGCCAGCGGCTCGAGGCGCTCTACGTCCTCGCGATCACGACCGGGATGCGGCACGGCGAGCTGCTCGGCCTTCGCTGGCGCGACATCGATCTCGACGCCGGTGCGGTGCGCGTGCAGTCCTCCCTCCAGCGGGTGCGCGGGGGCTTCGAGCTCAGCGAGCCCAAGACGGCGCACTCGCGACGCCAAGTCGTGCTCGGCGATTCGGCGGTCGCGGCTCTCAGACGCTGGCGCCTGCGGCAGGCCGAAGAGCGGCTCGCGGCCGGTTCGGCGGCGTGGCAAGACAGCGGGCTCGTGTTCACGAACCCGTTGGGAGAGAACGCCCTGGGCGTCTTGCGCACGTCGTTTCCGGCGCTGCTCGAGCGCGCCGGCGTCCCGCGCGTCCGCTTCCACGACCTCCGGCATAGCGCGGCGACGCTGATGCTGGGGCAGGGGATCCATCCGAAGATCGTTTCGGAGATGCTCGGCCACTCGACCGTCGCCATCACGCTCGACTTGTACAGTCACACGACTCCGACGATGCAACAGGAGGCCGCCGCGTCGATGAACCGCCTGCTGCAAGCGCGATGACGCCGCGGTGACTGGGCCGCTGATCGTCGGGCCGTCACGATGATGACTTGTGGCCGCGCTGCTGGCAGAACTGCTGTCAAACGCTTCGCGCGAGCACCGCGATACGCTGGGAACCCGCGTCTTCATTGCCTCGGAGGGGTGGCAGAGCGGTCGAATGCGGCGGTCTTGAAAACCGCTACGTCCTTCGGGGCGTCGTGGGTTCGAATCCCACCCCCTCCGCATTTGCTGGCGTTTGCGATCATTGGGCGACGAGCTGTAAATGGGCGTCTTCTCCGCGAGCTCGGCGACTACGGCCTCTGGCGACCGACTCTTCGGATGCTCCTTCTCCAGATCCGCGAGGGTCTCTACATAGAAAAGGGGGGTGATGTTCGTGAGGAAGAAGTTGTCCAGCCAAACGGCTTCGTCGAGGCTGAGCGCTTGAAGTGCGGACTTGTCGAAGATGAGGATTGGGCCGGCGCCCACTAGCCCGACCCTCCGTCGAACGACATGCCCTGTCTTGTCGTGCCGTCAGTCATGGATCCGCCTACGGATTGGCCGCGCGGCGTTCGTGGTCATCCGTGCCTGCTCCTCTGCGTAGCGCAGCAGGAACATCTCGTCGCTAATGGGCAGCCGCTCCGCGCGCCGGATGGACAGGATCAGCACCGCCTGCTCGGTCCGAGGACCTTGTACGGGGTACAGATACCGCACGGTGAAGCCCTCGACCGCGAGCTTGCGGGCAGCGCTCCCTGGGGGAGCGGTCAACGCATCGGGGTCGACGCCGCCGCTCTCCGGAAAGTGGCGCAGCTGTACGAGCGCGTCATTGACCTTCTGCAGGACCTTCTGCGCGCCCTTCTGGCTCTCGCGCGCGATGTAGCGAATGTCGGCGGTGAACTCGATGCGAGCCCGCCGTCCGACGAGGACCACGCGCCGCGGCGGAGCTACTTCGCGAGCTCCCGCTCGAGCGCGCCGTATACCTTGTCCCACGCGGTCACATCACCTGCCTCGAGATCGTGAAGGCCGCGTTGGATGTCGATTGCCCACAGCGCGCGATTCGCGGCCTGCTCCAGATCCTCCTGGCGCTGGTGCATCTCAGGGGAGACCAGGAACGCGACCGTCTTGCCGTAGCGCGTGAGTGCGAGCGTGCCCTTGCGTCGGGCTTGGCGGACGAGGCTGGGACCGCTGGTCTGCAGCTCGCTGACTGGGCGCCCGGGTGCCACTTCCTCAGCCACGGACCACCTCCTTCTTATGTATCTAGTTATAGAAGTCTAGTACGGGCGTCGCAACGCCATGGCGCAAGCAGGTCGCCCAGCGGAAGGAGCTCGAGCAGAAGGCGAAGGCCAAGTCCGAGAGAGAGCCGCGGAAGAAGCGACCGCGGGCCGAACGTGATGAGAAGACGATCGAACGAATCCATGTCCGGACGCCCGATGTCTCCGATATCGGTGAGGCAGTCCGCGCGCTCTTCGTCGAGCGTGCGGACGGTGTAGACCTCGTTGCCGAGGGGCGCTCCCTGGCCGGCCACGATCGAGGATCTGAAGACCCTGTATGTGCCGGGGAGGGTGATGCGGTAGCCGAG
>Ga0209824_10001043_pt1 | contig 16348 bp, 15 predicted proteins | sample VDWuncwatermetaG_FD_184124 | JGI IMG/M metagenome (GOLD analysis project Ga0209824, IMG submission 184124) | Wastewater microbial communities from Netherlands to study Microbial Dark Matter (Phase II) - VDW unchlorinated drinking water (SPAdes)... ... | reverse complement strand
CTTGAGATCCACGACGTAACCGCCGAGAGGCTGATTCGGGACGTTGAGCGCGACGTTTTGCGCGGCGACCTCCGTAGCCTTCGCGACAGCCGTAGCCGAAGCGCCGGTGATCGAGAATGTCGATCCCTGGAAGACCGGATTGCCGCTGGAAGTGTAGGTCGTCGCGTGCGCCGCCAGCGTTGAGGCGGTACTCGTGTTGTTGTTGTACGGCATTTGGATTCCATAGCCATAGAGCTGGCCGACGAAGTAGACATCGGACTGCTTGTCGATGTCGAACTGCGCGACGCGGCTTGAGGCATTGGAACCTACGATGTCACCCTGGATGTATGCATCCAGCGAGAAGCCCTTCTGAATGGGAAGTCCTGCCGAGAAGGTAGTGGTGTAGTAGCGACCATCAGCCGAAATTGCCGTCGGGTACGTCGTACCGTTGACGACTGTCGTGACATTGGCCATGTCGCTCGGAGACACCGAGCCGTTCAAGCGCCATCGGATCGAGAAGAGTTTCAAGTCTTCCGCACTGCCCGCAGTGAAGCGGACGCCGGTGAACTTGATTCCCGTGTCGCCGATATTCTTGCTCTGCGCGCTATTGGGATCAAACGACGAGATAGCCGCCGTGACGGAACCGATAGCGAGCGTGCTGTTGAGCGTCTGCGAAGCACCGGTGATCGGAAGCGATCCGGAGACCGTCGCCGAGGTGGTGATGCCCGTAACACTGAGCGAGACGACCTGACCCGAGTAGCTCGAGAGCGACGAGTTCATGTTGCCCGCGACCGTGAGAGTCTGGGTCTGGCCCGGCTGGATCGTCCACGTGTCGCCGACCGTCGTCTCATGATTTGAGTTGAGGGTCTTTGAGATACCGACCTGGATGCCGTTTTGATCCACTAAGACGATACCTGCGAACGCCGCATCCTGACCAAGACCGGTTCGGCGCACCATGACACCGTTGATCGTCACTGCCGCCGAACTGTTGTTGGTGAGAGTGAAGGTGGTGAACGGAACGCGAATCGCGCCTTGCGGAGCGAGCGAGTTGGCCGGTTGTGAGGCCACGCCCACTGATACTGCGCCGCCCGTTGCCGGGACAGTCGTCTCAGGTACTGTCGAAGGGCCTGTGACGGGACCTGTCGTCGGACCTGTGGTGGACACGCAGAGGGCGTTGGCCTTGGCGCGCGTCGAGGCGCCCCAGTTGCCGGTGCCTTTGCTGAGACCGACCGGAGTCAAGATATCGGAAGCGTATGCCTCCTGGAATTTCTTGACAGCCGCCTTGGTCGCGGGACCGAAGTGGCTTGTCTCGTTACCGGCTGAGCCTGCGCCTGAGGAGGCGACGGTGAAGCCGTGACCGTTAAGGAATTTCTGGACCCACATGACTTCGCCTCCCGAAGCACCCACTTTGTGGTTCATCGTGAAAGTGAAGCATGCGGCACTCGAGGAGCTCGTCGAAGACGAACCCTGCAGAGAGCTTATTTGTGCGAGCAAAGCTTGGACCTGAGCTTGGAGGTCGGAAAGCGTGTCGGCCTTCGCCGGTGTGGCGAAGACAAACGCGAATCCGAGAACCATGCCGAGGGTCAAAAGCACTGCCGCAACATTCTTTGTTGCTAATGCTTTAATCATAGTTTTATTTTGACCTTTCGATCTCTCGAGACATTGCTGTCTTGAGAAACCCGCATACGCATCCTTTCGACGGGGGTGCGCAGGCGTTTGTGTGTCTTCTACTAAAGTTACTAAATAATTGATAACTGAAGACAACTGATAAATGCGCTCTCGCGATCATCAATGATCGTGATTGCGATAACTTTGCTATCCCGCGAGCTCTTGTCGCCAAAAGTCGCGAGGTTAGCAGTATGGTGAAGGTGTCGTGCGGATAGGCGGACGTATCCGGAAATTCCGAGATGCGGAGACGTATGAACATGCATGCATAGTATGCGCGCAGTCCATGCGACCGACGCGGATCAAAAAGATCTTGCGCGATCGGATTTTTTTCTTCTCTTCCACTATTCAAATGTCAATGAACTTCGCAGAGATACGACAGAGCTCTCTGTAGACTCGATGATGTCGCGAGACGCCATCGAAACTATTATATACCGAGAGAAACGGTATCAATGCATTCAGCCACATTCCTTATGTGGATAACTTGTTAACAAAAAACGCCCTATCCTGTCGCCAGTCGGGTACCGCTTTTGGATCGCAAGCTACCCTGCCAGAATATCCTCCCACATGAAGAAAGTCAATCATGAAGAGATTATGCGCGTCGGCATCTTCAGACACCCGTCTGTACTACACCGGAGACGATCGAATACTTACTCCAACGCTTGAGGCCGGACTTTTGCACCAGGCCGCCATGTACCAGATCGAGAAGCTCCCGCTGGATCATCTTGTCGCTGTATTCGGGGATGTGGGCGGCTACGTCGCGGATGCCCAGCTCGCCGCCGGATCTGAGAATATCCATAATAGTAGAGCCGCGATCGGTCATTGCAGACGGTGTCTTATTGTAAAGGACATCCGCATCCTTGCTCGTCTTGTCCTTTATGTCCTTTTCAACGGACATGTCCGTCATACGGACATCTAAGAGATCCTCCCGCGAAAAGCGGATATTCTCCGACATGGGCGATCTCTGCGAGACGGTCAGGAAATTGCCAAGCTCGTCGAGCGCTTCGGTGACGGCAGTGGCGTTTTGGATTGAGACGAAACCGGCGACCGCCAGGATGCGGAGCATGGAGATGAGGTGTCGGATGCCCGCCTGAAAAGAATGTATCTTGTAAGATTCGAGAGCGCGCATTTCATCCCGAATATCCATGACATCAGAGAGCAGTGTGAGGCTTGCCGTGCGCACGCTCCCTCGCAGTGGCTCATCCGAGGGAATGTGATTGGTCAGGAGGTGAATGGCGGCGACCAAGCGCTCTGCACGGCGATAAGCACGATCACCGGCCTTATTTTCACCAAACGGATTTGTCCGCACGACCCGTATGCCATCCAAAAACCTCGTCAGATGATCGCTTTTCTGTATGTTTTTGTTGTAGTCCATTTTGTGTCTTTTATTTGTCTTTTATATGTTCTACAAGTGCTCACTTGTTCGTTATGGTGATTATATAGAGGACAGTATCGGGATGCAATGCGATGAATGCTAGCTCCCGTCTTTGCGAGGAGGCTCTGCGACGAAGCAACCCAGAGGTTTGCGGTAAGACTCTGGATTGCTTCACTTCGTTCGCAAAGACGCATGCATGGTAGTATTGCTGTAATGAGGGAAGAAAAAGGGAAGAAAAAAAATATTCGAAACAAACGGGGCGCTCGGGATGATGAGCGGATCGATGAGGCAGGTCTGCAGAAGGGCGCGGTGAGCTCGGGAGCGCTCCGCAGTGTGGCCGCGATCTTTTTCGTCGCAATCGCCATCTTTTTCTTGATCGCCGAAACGGGGTTCGGCGGCCCGGCGGGCGACCTCGTGTATGGAGCACTCAAGTGGCTCGTCGGGGCCGTGGGCTTCCCGCTCCTGCCGTTCTCGTTCATCCTGCTTGCGATCATTATCTTCAGGTCGTTTGAGAAACATTTCGGATGGGTGCAGGTGGCGAGCATGTTGATCTTCCTGCTCTCGGCGCTCGGGCTCATCAACGTGGCACTCCCCGCATACGCGGGCGTCTTGGGAAGCGTGTCCGATCCCCTCCTCGCGGCGGTGCGCACGCCTGCGACCGTGATCTTCCTCCTCGCCTTCATCGTGGCGTCGCTCGTGATCGCGTTTGATCTGCATCTCGGAGCCGTCGCAGAGCGCATCCGCGACCGATTCAAAAAAGACGCCGATGAGGACGATCTTGGCGACATACCGGCAGTCGCCCCCGCCGCGGCAGAGATCACCCCCACGATCACGGCGCCCATGGCGCAAGAGGATGCGCCCGACGATGCGCCTGAGAAGAAAAGCATGCGCGAGACGATCGTTTCCACTTTCAACAAAAAGAGCGACCCTGACGACTTCGCCATTCTGGCCGCTACGGGAAGCGCATATGTGCCGCCGCCTCTGTCGATACTCGCCAAGAACAAAGGCAAGCCCGAGGTCGGCGACGTGAAAGCCAATATGAACATCATCAAACGCACTCTGCAGAATTTCGGCATACAGGTCGAGATGGACGAGGCGACTATCGGACCGACCGTCACCCGCTACTCGATGAAGCCCGCCGAAGGGGTGCGGCTCTCGAGAATCCTCGCGTTGCAGAGCAATCTTGAGCTTGCGCTCGCGGTCTCCCCCGTGCGCATCGAAGCGCCAATCCCCGGCAAATCACTCGTGGGTATCGAAGTACCAAATATCTCGCGCACCACGCTCGGGCTTGCCCCGCTGGTCTCGGATGAAGCGTATGTCGGATCACACAAGCCGCTCATGATGGCGCTTGGCCGCTCGATCACCGGTACACCGCACTACGCCGACCTCGCCCGCATGCCGCACCTCCTCGTGGCCGGCACCACGGGAGCCGGGAAGTCGGTGACCATACACGATTTTGTCGTCTCGCTCCTCTATCGATGCGGGCCGGAGCGGTTGCGCTTTATCATGGTCGACCCCAAGCGCGTCGAGCTCACGCTGTATAATTCGATCCCCCATCTGCTCACGCCCGTCATCACCGACGCCAAAAAAGCGATTCTCGCGCTCAAGTGGCTCGCCAAGGAAATGGACCGGCGATATGATATCCTCCAAAATGAACACGTGCGCGACATCTCTTCGTATCATGAGAATATCGTCGCTCCCTCCTCCGCTAAAGCTACGGAGGGCAAGCCCGCTGTCGACGCGGATGGTAACCCGATAGATGCAATGCCCTACATCGTGATAGTCATCGACGAACTCGCCGACATCATGCAGGCGTATCCGCGCGAGCTCGAAAGCGGCATCGTGCGCCTCGCGCAAATGAGCCGCGCGGTGGGCATACATCTTATATTGAGCACGCAGAGACCGAGCGTGAAGGTCATCACCGGCCTCATCAAGGCCAACATCCCCGGCCGCGTCGCGCTCCAGGTCGCCTCGCAAATAGACTCGCGCACCATTCTCGATATGGGCGGCGCCGAAAAGCTCTTGGGCGCCGGCGACATGCTCTTCCTCTCGGGCGATATGTCAAAACCGATGCGTATCCAGGCCCCCTACATCACCGAAGATGAGGTGAAGCGCATCGTCTCGTACCTCGCGCGGCAAGCGGAGGGCAATCTCCCGAGCGAGATCGACTTCAGCGACAGCAGGCTCGCTTCCGGCGGCTCCGGCGGGATGGACCCGATATTCTCCTCGATGATCGGAGGAGAGGATGATGACGAAGGCGATGAACTCTACGGCGAGGCCAAGCGCACCGTCGTCGAAGCCGGCAAGGCATCGACCTCGTACCTCCAGCGCAAGCTCGGCGTCGGCTACGCGCGCGCCGCCAAACTGATGGACATCCTCGAAGAGCGCGGGGTGATCGGCCCCGCCGACGGCGCCAAACCGCGCACGATCATCGGCGAAGGCAATGCTGATGATCTCGTGCGCGCAAGCGAGGAAAACGAGTCTATGGAGGATATTCTTTGAACACAGGGCACTGACCTCATGGTGATAAGTTAAACTTATCACCACCCATGCGCAAAGCATTACACCACGATTTTTAATTGCTCGTTCGTACACACCGGTGCATACTCCCGCCCATGCAAACTGCGGGGTCGATCTCGATCAAAAAGGGAAATCACAGCGGCGCGGCGATCGCAATCGCCGCGCCGCTTCTCTTCCTCATCATCGCCATTTTTCCCGCCACGGTCCGCGGCGCTCTCCAATGCGACCCCGCCGTCACGACAGCCCGCGGCTCCTTCTTCACCGCCTACCAACAAGACGAATACTCTCCGCAAGGATTCCTCATCCAGCATTTCAAAAACAATCCCGATTACCCGTACGCCACGCCGTTCAGGCTCTTCTGGCGCTGGTTCGACGACGAATGCGGCAACGCAGAGACGTATCGTACCTACATAGACGTACCCGCGGGCATCACCGACTGGAGCCTGCGCCTCGCATCGTCGACGTTCGCTATATGGGATGACGATCGCGGCATCATTATCGCATCATCCACGATCGCCGCGTATCCCGCATACACAAGCTTCGCGCTCTCCGGCACGATCGAACCCGAATACATCACGGGCACGCATATGGAAGCGCGCACCGGCAAGATCCGGCAAGGAGGCGAACCGCCGCTCACGGACGTTACCCTCCCCAAAGATCCCGCTTGTCCATCGATGGTCGCGAACGGCTACTACTTCGACCCCTCATACGAACACGCCGAGTATGTGAATCATCTTCTGCGCGTGCACCTGCGCCTCAAAACGCCGTACAATGACGGTCGCGTCTTCTGGATGCAGATGCTCTCAATTGGCGCTCCATGCAACAGAGACGCAACGATACCGTGGCTGTTCTCCATGCCGCGCGCCACGATCACCCCGCACGTCCGCTACTTCTCCGTCCGAATGACCACACCCACACACTGGGCCTTGTGGGACGACGAAAACGACATACGGATCGTGTGCAACTTCGGCACCCTCGGCTGTGAGGGCGACATCGCTCCGAATACGCCGTACGTATCCCTCTATGGCAATGTCGATGAAGGAGCGACGATTCTCCTTACCATTCCCTTTCATCCCGTCGAGCAAGGATGCGCGATCGACTGCAACGACAATGTGCTCTTTTTGCCGGGGATTGAGGCGAGCAGATTGTATGACACCGACAACGGCGAGAAGCGATTATGGGAACCCGACAGCGACGCCGACGCCCTGCAACTCTCTATGACACCAACTGGTGGCAGTACGCGAGAAGATATCCACACCAGAGACGTGCTCGATGAAGCGTTCGTGCCGGGCGTGGGACCAAATATCTACAAATCGTTCATCGCAGAGATGAACGCGCTCAAGAGCAAAAACAAAATCGCAGACTGGACAGCCGCACCGTATGACTGGCGCCTCTCGCTCGACCAGATATTAAACAGCGGCACGCAGACAGGAAACAACATCTCATATCTCACTGCCACCGACACGCCCTACATCATCCAGCAGCTCAAACATCTCGCCGCTACTTCGCGCACCGGCAAAGTGACGATCATCGCCCACTCCAATGGTGGTCTGGTCGCAAAAGCATTGATGGCAAAGCTCGGCGCGACCACCACGGCACAACTCATCGACAAAGTGATCTTCGTCGCCGTGCCGCAGACGGGGACGCCGGCGGCTATCGGTGCATTGCTCCACGGAGAAGATCAAAGCATTCCGTTTCACCTTTCCGCCGCCGCCGCTCGATCAATCAGTCAAAACATGCCGAGCGTCTACAATCTGTTGCCGTCTTCCAATTATTTTACCTACGTCGATGATCCGGTCGTCACATTTGATCCCGCGACACTGCCTGCCTGGGCGTCCCAGTATGGCGACACGATTCATTCATCGGAACGATTGCGCACTTTCATCACCGATACCACCCGTCCCAACCCTTCCTATGGTGATCTCACGACACCCGAGGTCAACAACGCGCAACTCTTCGACGATGCGCAGACGGCGCACGCCCTCCTTGACTCGTGGACACCGCCTGACGGCGTGCAGGTGATACAGATCGCGGGGTGGGGGAATGAGACGCTCTCCGGTCTCGCATACAGGAAAGTGCGTACGTGTTTTCCAGGCACAACCTCCTGCACATCATACCAACTGACGTTCAATCCAAGACATGTCATAGACGGCGACGGGACGGTCATTGCGCCGAGCGCGTTGTGGACGAATGGCACTACGAGTACGAGGTATTGGGTGGATTTGCCTAAGTACAATAAAGAGCATCGAATTGAGGCGACGCCGCTTGGGCGCAAGCATCGAGATATCTTGGAAGTTCCGCATATTCGTACTCTCATTACCGATACTCTCATCGGTACCACGACCCAAATGCTTCCACAGTACATTTTCACATCGCAACCTTCGCCATCTGAAAGCGATACACGCCTCCGCTTCACGCTCCACTCGCCGCTCACGCTCGGCTTCATCGATACCATTGGCAACTACACCGGCGCCACGGCGACAAGCACCATGTTCGATGTCCCAGGCGTCGTATACGAACGCTACGGCGACGTACAATGGATCTCCATTCCGGCGGATATGGCGGGGCAATTGGTGATGCACGGCGCTACCTCGGGATCCTTCACGCTCGACGCGGAGCAGACGAACGGCGACACGGTGATTTCAACTACTTCTTTCGAAGGCATCCCATCAGCCACTTCCACCATCGCGACACTTGATATCAATCCCGCGCAGTCGGTCACCGCGAGCTCGACGCTCTCGGTCGACAGAGACGGCGACGGGACAACCGATCTCATTTTACGCGCGAAAGAAAACGCCGTTGTCATTGCCGACACCACGCCACCTGAAATACAGATCATCTTTGCCACTTCGACTAATGCCATCACATTCAGCGGTGTCGATGACATGGGAACGACCGCTATCAGCGCCACGACCACCTATCCCGAGCTTAAAAAGAATCAGAAGGAATACAAGGGTATCGCCACAACGACCGTCACCATGCGCGACGAAGCGGGAAACACGACGATACTCGTCTACATCGAGAAGCTTTCGTTGCCCGCACGGCGCGACACGATCACTCTGCAAGCGCTCGCATACAATGGCGCGACCACGACCATCGCCTCCACTTCGATTTCACACAAATGGAGAACGAACAAAGACGGCTCGTACAAACTCTTCGCCTCGCACCTGCGCACCGCCGCCACGAGCACCGAATCGCACTACCGGCCCAAGAAAGACACCACCGTCATCATGACCAAGCCGCGTGATCTCGATGACGGGGATTCTGATGATGATGTGGACAGCAGACCAACCAAACAAAAATTCCCTGGTATGATTATCCCATCTATGGTAACGGATAAAGGCGCAATCACGATACATTTTTAGTAGTATTTGAATGAGTAATCACCATGCTGACAAAGAAGAAAATCCTGATTGGTTCTCTGCTCGCTGTAGTATTGTTTTTTGTATCCGTTTATTATTACAAGGTGGGATTGTGCTCCCTATACAATCATTCGTGTTCGGTGTTCTTTGATACGATCAGTGCGGCGTTACTGATATATATGCCGGTACTTTTACTTTCATTATTGACGTATCGAATGCACGACGATATTTTTCGGCAATGGATAAAATTCGCCGCATGGTTTGTGCCTGTTGATATGCTTGTATCGGCCGTTACTTTTTATGCCGCCACCAGTCGGATTGGAGGAGGGCTTGGTGATTTAGTTGCAGGCGCCATAAGCACATCCATTGTTTTGGGGCTTGCCGTTCTGTTCACGGTCATTTCTTTCGTAATTATTGCATGGAAGTATTTCTCCGCGCGTTCTCGATAACTAAAATTATGGACGAAAACGAGGAATTAGAAATAACCGCACTGAAAAGGGAGATGGGTGAAGTCGGGGAGATGAATATGAATATCGAAAAGAAGGCTCGTTATATTGTTTTGCGCCAAAAACAAAAGTCCGAAAGAAGGGCGCAACAAGAAAGAATTGAAACGGAACACAAGAAATCGGGGAAATTTGAGATCCTTTTGGGTCTATTACCACTCGTGTCGCGTTAAATATCGAACAACCTAGCCATATTTTCAAGACCCTTGACGTTTTCTTGTAATGAGGAGCTCGAAAACAGTTCAACCAAGCCGTCTTTGTCGAACAAAGACACGCTCTCAAGGAGCTACGGCACCGAGGTGCAGAATTGAGCACAATTCTGCCAATATCTGTAGAATCTCGTAGAGATTCCGTCGAATACCGAGTCTCTTTTTGAGAATCGCGACGATGAGGTACGTGCACAGCGCAATGCAGATTTGCGTCTTGACCGCGTTCTCAGAGTGTCCCCAGAACGTCTTGATCTTGAGATGCTGTTTGATCCATTTGAAGAACAACTCGATCTTCCAGCGATTCTTGTACAGGAGCGCGATTGAGGCGGCCGACACTGTCATGTTGTTGGCGAGGAAAACATAAACCTTCCCCGTCTCCGCATCGCGATATTTGACGCGGGGTAAACGGGGAGCCGTCCGTTATTTCACACATTTTCATTGTCTAATATCATTTGGTCCTCGGTCTCCCCGGCCCTCGCTGTGTATTGTACATCTTGGGCCAACGGGGAGCCGTCCGATATCTCATCAATAAATGTGGTATAGTCTTGCGATGTCCCGACAAGCCAGAGTAGCAGTGGGCGGCGTGGTATATCACGTCATCAATCGCGCGAACGGTCGCGAACGAATCTTTTCGACGGACGCCGAATACGAGCACTTCGAATCGCTCCTTCTCGAAGGCGTCAAACTCATCGGCATGCGCGTCCTCGCATACGTCATCATGCCTAATCACTGGCACCTGGTGCTCTATCCGATCAATGACAGAGACCTCAGTGAATTCATGCGTTGGGTCACCACCACGCATGTACGTCAGAGATGAGTCGCAACCAAGAGCGTCGGTCATGGACACCTCTACCAAGACGCATACAAATCATTTCCCATTGAAGAAGACAAACATCTCCAAAATTATATTAGACAATGAAAATGTGTGAAATAACGGACGGCTCCCCGTTTACCCCCCCGTTTACCCGGACGGCTCCCCGTTTACCCGCGGCCGCTTGCAGATCGCGCAGGATCGTCGCCGCGATAAAAATCGGCGCAGACCAGAATCCGACGCCGAACAAACCTTCATACACCATCTCAATCATTGCCATCGCGATGCTCGATACGAGACCGGCAATCAATATCTTTTTATTCATACATGTATCATTTATATTAATAATTCTAGTAACTCTAATTCAATATAATGATTCCGCTTACGAGGTGACTTCGCCGCAAGGTCGCCCGTAGTGCCCCATATGACAAGGATGGTCGAGGTGTCGGGAATGGGCGAAGTCTCTCCTGTATTCATAATGGTTGCTTCGCAACGGTCCACACGATGCCGTCTTTCTGATGATAGACCGCCCAGGCGAACCACATCGTGTGATATCCGGGCAGTGCCGGCGTCGTCTCAATAATCCCATCCTTGAGTCCGACGATGAGCGGTTTGCCCGCGACATCGACTTGCGCGACGACGTCCGGCTTCAAATCTTTCACTTTGAACGCGATGGAATGATCGTTGTAATTGACGACGTACATGATCTCTTTGGCGGGCAGGCGCGTATCGGTGACGGCCACGGGGAAATAGAGATCGTTCGTGTTGTTGTAGTTGCCGTAAGGGTAGAGTGAATAATCGCGGCGGTAACCGGTCTTGACGCTCATCACCTGCGTCTGCGGGTATCGTTCGCGCACCGTCTTGAACGACACCACCTGCGACGGATAGAGCGCGAGCTTCATCCCCGTCCGCTCGCCGACGACGGCTTCTCCGCCAATCTGCGACCAGAGGCTGTCGGTCGTCTTGTCGTACATCAAGAGATTGGAATTGTAGAGCTTGCCCGAGACGCCGAATTGCTCCGGACGGCCCTCGACTTCGGCTGAATACACGATCGCCGAGCCGCACAGGGGACAGAAGGTGACGACGAGCGGTTTACCGCCCACCACATCGTTGACGATCTCATGCCAGACGATGATATTGTACGGATAAAATTTTGTCTCGCCGCCGACCGAGACCAGGATACCGTCGACCGTGTCTGCAATACTGCGATCGGCCAGGGCGACCGTGGTAAACGCCGGATTGGTGAGCGCCGGAATGCCGTCTTTGCCCGGGCCGCCGTCGAGTATCTGATCGAGCGGGATGGAGTGCTTCGCGGTATTCGTCGCGGTTGTTTTTGCCACGGCAGATCCGCGTCTCGCGCTATGGAGCGCGACAGCGACTATGCCGATGAGGACGATCACGATTGCAAGTGTGCGAAGTGTGGTCATATGGTTATGAATTGATCAGCGAAAGGAAATCCTGCTCGCTGATGTCGCCGGGGATCGTCTTGACGATCCTGCCGTCCTTGTCGATCAGAATGTGATAATTCGTGTAGCTGGCGCCATATGCGCGCGAAGTTTCCGCATTCGGATCGAGCGCCATGGGATAGGCGATCCCGAACTGCGCGGCAAACGCCTTCACGACGCTCGGATCTTCCTGCAGATCGATGCCGATCACCCCCACCTTGTCCTTGTACTTCTTGTACCAGTCGTTCTGATGCGGGATGTCGCGGCGGCAGTTGGGGCACCACGTCGCCCAGAAATCCAGAATGACGGGCTTCTTGCCTTTGTAATCGGCCAGCGAGATAGTGCTCCCATCGATCGTCTGCAGAGAAAAAGCCGGTGCCGCAGTCGCGCCTGCCGACGGAAGCGCGGACGCCGGTTGGGCGGTGTCGTGCGCCGGCGCCGTATTCGCAGGTGCAGAACCCGATTGAACGATGTACGCGCCGAGCCCCAAGACCGCGAGGATCGCCGCCACCCAAAAGATTATTTTCATAGTATGCGTGCAGTTTTTACCGGATGAATAAAGAATACGTAATGATCAAAGGTATTGAAGCAGGGCATCGTAGTGCAGGAACGAGAGGAACGAATACGCGTGGCTGATGAGGAGGCTCATGTTGTCGGTGATCAGCAAGACTCCGAGAACGACGAGAAGCCCGCCGCTCACCTTCGATACGACATTGAGATACGGCGTGATGCGCGCGATCGTCTTTTCCGCCGATCCGAGCGCAAGCGCGACGAGGAGAAACGGGATCGAGAGTCCGAAAGAGAACACGCCGAGGAGCAAGGCGCCGCTACCGACCTCGCCCTGGGTCGTCGCCAACAGCAAGACGGATCCGAGTATCGGCCCGACGCATGGCGTCCAACCCGTGCCGAATGCGGCGCCCAACCCGAAAGCGTTGAGATAATTGCCGCGCGCAAACGGAGGTCTCACGTTGATCCGATATTCCCTCGAAAGCGCGGGCAGTCTCAGCAGGTCAAGCATGAAGAGGCCGAAGAGGATCACGAATGCGCCGCCGATCCGCGTGAGCCAGAGACGGTATCCGGGGATGAGGTGGCCAAGGAACCCGGCGAAGACGCCGAAGAGAATGAATATGGCGCTGAAGCCGAGCACGAACGCGAGACCGTTGAAAAATATCCGGTAGCGCAATCGCGCATCGGGCGCTCCGAGCGCTTCTTGCGCCGACGCGCCGCTGATGAAGCCGAGATATGCCGGCACCATCGGCAGTGTGCACGGCGCAAGAAACGTCAGGAGGCCGGCGACGAACACGGGAAGTATGAGAGCGGCGTGTTCCATTGCGCTTGTGCTCGCTACGCGATTTGCAATTCTTTGCGCAGAGCGCCCTCATCGAAGCCGACGATCAGCGTGCCACCGATGTCGATGACGGGCACGCCCATCTGATGAGATTTGTCGATCATTTCCGTGCGCGCGGCCATGTCGCCCGCCACGTCTTTTTCGATGTACGCGACGCTGTGCTCCTTGAAGAAATCTTTTGCCGCGTGGCAGAAGTGGCAGGTCGGCGTGGTGTAGATGGTTACTGATTTCATACGCGTGTATTTTTAGACACTAATTAATGCTGATGCATGTGCTCCATGCTCTCGTGAGAATTGGCCGTATACCACACATACACGACGCCGAGGAGCACCCCGAAGATCGCGTGGCCCATGAGGCTCATGAGGCGCATCGTGTCGAAGGCATTTGCGATTTGCACGCCCATTCCGAGAATGACCGGCATCGCTATAAGCGCGCCCGCCACCCACCAAATGAGGCCGTAGAGAAGTCCATACCCGAAACCCTCCGCATACGTCTTCACGAATTTCGAGAACAAGAGCACGAAGACGGCGCCCGTAACCGCGCTGATGACGAGGTGTATGATCCATCCCGTCGCCGTCGCCTTGCTTCCGATCATGCTCGCGATCATCGGCATTATGCCCATCATCGCCATCAAGGCGCCGAAGACGACACCACCCGCAAGACCCCCCACTACTCCGCCCATTACTTTTTGATCCATATTGTTTTTAGAAAATAAATAATAATTAATAAACTAGATGAACGACACACCGCGCGCACCGTCAGGCGCAAATAGCCTTTTCGAGATTGTCCACAAACTTGTCGCGCACAAGCTTGTAGCAGATGTTGGCGCCCATGCGCTTGGAAGCGAGCAGGCCGTTGTCCTTCATCATCCGCAGATGATGCGACGCCGTGTTCACGCTGACGCCGAGGCTCTCCGCTATCGCCGAGACGCAGGCTTCGTCATACTGAAAGAAGAAACAGAATATGCGTATCCTCATTTCATCGCCGGCGAGCGCAAGCAGGCGAGCGCGTTTGGCGATTTCCTGATCGATCGTGATCTTCCTATACTTCTTTGTTTCCATTCATGCTATACTACTACATTACTAGTAATATCACAATGATACCTATCGCGAATGAAAAAGCAATGGGGGACATGTGTATAACTTATGAAAACTACCGATGGTGACTATGACATCGCGATTATCGGCGGCGGCGTCTCCGGCACGGCGCTTTTGTATACGCTCGCGCGCTATAGCGATGTGAAGCGCCTTGTCCTCTTGGAAAAATGCGCGGCGTTCGGGCAGATCAATTCCAACGCGCGGAACAATAGCCAGACCCTGCACGTCGGCGATATCGAGACGAATTACGGCATCGAAAAGGTGAAGCAAGTCAAACCGGCCGCGCTCATGGTCGCGCGGTATGCGCAAAATTTACCCGACGACATCCGATCAAAGATTCTTTTCCAGACGCCCAAAATGATCCTGGCGGTGGGCGAACAAGAGACGCGCGAACTCGCGGATCGGTACGAGAAGATCAAGTCGATCTTTCCGAATATCCGGAAACTCGACCGTGAGGGGATCGCGCGGACGGAGCCGCTCATAGTCGCCGGACGCGACCCCGCAGAAAAGATTCTCGCGTTGTATACGGAAGACGGATATGCGGTCGATTATGAACGGCTCGCGCAATCGTTTGTGCATGAGGTGAAACGGCAGGAAAAAGATGCGGGCCGCGATATCGACGTACAGACCGGCGCGCGTGTCGTCGGTATCGATCGCGCGGATTCTTTATATACGGTCGCATTTGAAGACGGTCGGAAGATCGCGGCGTGTGTCGTCGTCATGAATGCCGATGCCTACAGCCTCCTCTTCGCCAAGCGCCTCGGATACGGCAAGGAATTCTCGCTCATTCCCGTCGCGGGCAGTTTCTATTTTTCCAAACAGCTGTTGCGCGGCAAAGTCTACACCATGCAGAATCCGCGCCTGCCTTTTGCCGCCGTGCACGGCGATCCGGATGTGCGTGTCGCTGATATGACGCGCTGGGGCCCGACCGCACGATTCTTCCCCGTGCTTGAGGCGCGCAATCTGAAAACCATGCGGGATTATTTCCGCGTATCGGGGCTTCACCGATGGAAAACATGGATGAGCTTTTTCACCATCCTGCTCGAACCAATCCGCGCTCTGTACTTGTTCCAGAATTTTCTCTACGAGATGCCCGCGATCGGCACGCGCCTCTTCGCGCGGCAGGTGCGCAAAATCGTGCCGAGCGTACGGGCGCGCGATCTCTCATACGCGAAAGGATTCGGCGGCATGCGGCTCCAGCGGGTCAACACCGACACGCGCGAGCTTCTGCTCGGCGAGGGAAAGATAATCGGCGACAACATCATCTTCAACATGACGCCCTCGCCGGGCGCATCGGTGTGCCTCTACAACGCTCTGCGCGACGCCGAAGCGATCGCAAAATTTTTCCCGTCCGGCGAGTACCGTTTCGACAAAGAGCGCATGATGCGCGACCTCTGCGAAGAACCGCCGGCCGCCATGGAAGACACGTCCCTGAAAGACACCTACGCGTCTTGATAACTTTTGCTCCGGCGCGTGGCGATGTATTTCCACGCGACGATGACGAGGGGGGATGTGTGAATATTAGTAAACATGCCGATGACGCCCATGAATGGGGAAATAAAAAAAGCGGCGCAAGGTTTTGCCTTGCGCCGCGCTCGTTTGTTTTTTGAAAGATCTCGCGGATTTACCGCGTTGCCATCGCTGTTTCGACGAAGAATTGTTCGTCGTCGATGCCGTACAAACGCGCATCCGGCGCCCCGCCTTCGGCAAGGGCTAAAAATGCGCTTGCGAGCTCCGTCAGATTATCAACAGGGAGGTGTCGTTGTTCGAGCGTGCGCTTGTCAAACCTTGCGATGGTCAGCACGTCGACCGTCCTGCCGTTCAGCTCCTCATCGAAGCGGATTGCGAACGAGAAGATGGGTATGCCGTCTCGTCCCGCAACTCCTTCGATGGAGCGTATCTTCTCCGCCGCAAGCAACGAACAATCGACACTGAGCGGTATCGCGTTCAACACCCCGTTCACCACCAGCTTGAGCTCAACGGTGTGGCTTGGATTGAGGGGATATCCCTCATCTCGTTTATGCGCCGCTTGTT
>Ga0209824_10001041_pt1 | contig 16367 bp, 22 predicted proteins | sample VDWuncwatermetaG_FD_184124 | JGI IMG/M metagenome (GOLD analysis project Ga0209824, IMG submission 184124) | Wastewater microbial communities from Netherlands to study Microbial Dark Matter (Phase II) - VDW unchlorinated drinking water (SPAdes)... ... | reverse complement strand
AAGAATTCGATTTATTTCATCTTGCAAAACGGCAAGCGCTTTTCGCTTCGCTTGAACCTCTAATTCCCCACTATACATCCAGACGTAGTTTGTGATGGTCGCGGCTAATAATCGTTACGTAAATTCCTAATGTTAGAGGTAGTTCTGCTTCTTCTCTTCCTGAACCACTCTTTTTTGTCCGTTATACAAAGAAATTATCTCTTGATCAGTTGTTGCATTTTCTGGAGTTTTTTCTAATCGTATCCTTCCAGTAAATTTCGGAAAACGAAGTGCAAGACCACTTCCCTTTCTAATTGCATCCATTGCTGTTTTGTGTATTGGACTAAGTGTGATTTCTGAAGCTACTATTTCAATTACAACTTCTGGCTCAAACCAAACATCTGCTTCAAGACCGCTTTCAATTCTTGGATTTTTCTTTATAGTTATCTTGTCAGAAAGAATCTGATAAAACTGATCCAAACTTTCGTCAGTAAAACCAGTTCCAACTTTACATATGCTAGGAAACGTATCTGCTTCATTGTTATATGTTCCAAGGAGTAATGCACCGTATTTGCCTGTCCTCCTACCTCTTCCATAAAATGCACCGATTACAACAAGATCCAAGCTATCTCCTAACTCGTTTCTATATTCGCGTTTGATCTTGAGCCAGTTACTTCCTCTGGCACCAGCTTTGTAAATACCATCGAGTTGTTTTAACATCAGTCCTTCACAACCTGCATTAATTGCATTTTCTAGGAAATCTTCCACGTCATTATCATTTTTTACAATTATCATGGGCACAAGTTTTGCAAAGGTATCTTCTTTTACTAATTTCTCAAGCATTTTTCGTCGTTCTTTATAGGATAAGTTAAGACAGCTTTTACTATCTACGAACATGACGTCAAAAAAATTAACGGTAATAGGATATTGTGAAACTGCTTTAGCTACACCATATTTTCTTCTGCGGTGCATAAGTTCCTGAAATGCAAGAAACTCTCCAGAATCCTCATTGATTGCAACAGCTTCAGCTTCCAAGATTACTTCTTTTGCATTAATAGCTCTACTGATTTTTTCAACAATATCAGGATAATAGTTTGTAATGTTTTCCAGGCTTCTCGAATAAAGAATTATTTTCTCACCTTGGAGATGTACTTGTACACGTTCTCCATCCAGTTTGTATTCTGCTGCAAATTCCGCACCCATTTTCTCATGTGCCTCTTGTGGACTCTTGACCCTCTCTGCAAGCATTGGTCTCACAGGACTAAACACTGCAACTTGAAAATTTTTTATCGCTTCTATTCCGTTCTTTGCAACAGCGGACGCTACTTTGCCCAAATCACTTGATACATTATATGCATGTTCTAGCATCCCACGGTTTTCTTTTGTTCCTGTAAATGCAATTGCAAGAGAGTCTAAGATGGTAAAATCAGCAATACCTAACCGTAAAGAGTTTGTAATTATTTTAAGGATAAATCCCGCCTCAATTGGAGTTGCATCATTTAACAGACTAGAAATGTATTTCATTTTCATATCTTGAGAGCGAGCTCCTTTTAGCTCAGCAATCTTGTACAATGTATCATACACTCTTTCAACCGTAATATCCTGAGTAAGAAATGTTGTTTGTGTTTTTTGTTCTAAAATTTTTGAAGCAGCTTGACCAAAATCCCCTACCTTGTTATACTCTTGCTGAATTTTTTTTATTGGTACCCCCGCAGATTTTGATATTGCTTTTATCGCAATTTTTTCAGCAATGCCCATTTCTATTCCTTCATGATCAGGTCTTAACTTGCCCTGCAAAAGATAAACTACATGTGAAATAATTTCTGGAGGGGTGATCTTAAACAAATCTACTAGATATTTTGTTAATTCTAGTCGTTTTGTTGTACCCTCCATGAATTTTAGTGTCTCTGCTACGAGTGAAAATTTCATCTGCGGATTTTTACCAATTGTGGAATAAAAGGTTGAGTTATTTTAAATGAAGATGCGCTTTTATCTTGAGTCTAATTTCAGGTGACCTCTTAACAAGGATGACGTGAAAATCTGATAATTCTTCAGAATCTAGATATCTTTTGTTTCTTGCCAAAAATCCATCAAAGAATACTCCTGAGATGTATCCAATATACAGGCCAAATGCATAGTCTCCTAACATTGTTACTTCTGCAGCAAACCCATTGGATTCAGCTAAAACCACCTTGGGATAATCAAGCGCATATACTATGGCATCGTTAAGATTTTTTTCCTCAATTACATCTAATCCCATACCAAGACCGATACTAGCAAATATTTAGGATTTCTGCATGCTTTGTTCGTTTATAAATAGGTCCTTACAAAAAAATCCACATGGGTGGAGCAAAGAAAAAATCTCCGGCACAAGCTGAAAAATTACAGACAGCTGAAGCTGCAAAGAAAGAAGGGCCAAAGAAAGGAGAAAAGAAAGATCAGAAATCAAAAACTAACATCTCTGTAATAATTGATGAGACTCAAGCAATGAATTTCATTAAAAGCTCCAAAGTTTTCACAGTACAAGAAGTATCACGACAAACAGGAGTAAAGGTTTCTACGGCAAACGCCTTTTTACTGAATCTATTAAACAAAGGATCAGTTAAAAGAATAAGCGGTTATAGCGGACATCATATCTATCAATCTGCCTGAGTTATCAAAAATACGTCTCCGGGTTTTATTTCATTAAGTGCGTCAATGTTTGATGTTATCTTCCCTATGAGTGTCATTGATTTTGTAGATTCAAAATCATTTACAAAAAAACAGATAGATCCATTTGCTGCCATAAAAGCAACATCGCCCTTTTTGAATTGGGTTCGCAGTTTTTCTCCTCCAGTGTTTACCCGAGTTTCCATGTATGCAAAGCTGTTTCCCATCATGTGTGCATTTCCCTCTAATGGCACCGATCTGGTAAGATTGCCAACTGTTTTTGGTGCCAGATGACGTTTTAACTCAAATTTCAATTCTGACTTGCCCTTTATCTTCAAAACTGCCTCTATTTTTGAAACTGATCCTGTGCTCATTTTTCAAGAGGAGGATTATGAATTATATAACGTTTGTTTAGACAGTTGAATCATGTCCGATGAACCTGAGGAGATTATTCCAGATACTGAGGAAGTTCCAGCAGAACCAGAAGAAATAGGACCTGTAGTAGAGGTTGTAGAGACTGTTGAAGCTGAGGTTACTGAGGAAGATGGAGAAAAGGCAGTAGTAAAGAAAGAAAAAAGAGCAAAAAAAGGCGGTGATCTTTCTCCAGAAGAACTCGTAGAGCAGGAAAGACTACAAAAAATTATTGATGCAAGGGAGATAATCGAGATAGACCCAATTCATGTACCTATAGAATATGAAACTACTACCAAAGGCAAGATAATGATAGGCCCACCTACACTCACTCGTTTTGAAAAAGCCAGAATTTTGGGTGCAAGAGCTTTACAACTATCACTTGGCGCACCACCATTCATACCAATTCCAAAAGAAGTTGCAACTTCACTTGATCTAGCTTATACCGAACTTGAAAAGCGTGTTATCCCAATCACTATAAGGCGAGTATTGCCAAATGGGGATTTCCAGAACATATCTATCGATCTTTTTAACTAATGAATGAATCATCGATAAGACTTTAATAGAATGTATAATTTTTGGTGATGTGATTGAGCTTATTGAGTGAAACCGAAAAAGAAGAGACTCAACTTGTTGGTAATAGTTCATTTTCAAACGAAGGAAAGGTATGGGTAATAAGAGAAGAACCTGTAATGGAATGTGCGCTTGACGTGTTGATGGATCTTGGAAATTCTGGCCGAGTCATACTGGTAGCTAAAGGTAACGCAATTCCTACTGCAGTTGCAGTAGCTAATATTGTAACAGAAAACATGATGAAGGGAAATTCAAAAATTGTTGAAATTTCGGTAGATAGTGAAAATGGGTCAGGTAAATACGGAATGACTTTGATTTCTACTATAAAAATAATAATTGCTAAAACAAACTAAAACGAAGTTCCAGGTCCCTTTAGCAACATATTTTCACATTCCTTGCATATTGCTTCATCAATGTTTGTCTCTAAATTATGGTGAATGTCACATATTAACAAACTAGATTTTATGTAATTGCAAAGACCAATGAATTTGGAAAGACTGGCTGGCGTATATGCCATGTTTGATGAAAGATTACTGCAAATATCATTAATCATTTCTGATACTTCTTTTATCTCAAGAAGCTTGTTTATGAGAACTGGATCTCCCCGTGTTCCTCTCACATAATTGCTTATTGCAGCCTGTGTTACACCTAGGAGCTTAGACACCTCTTCCTCGCGTATGTGATGCTCTTCAATGAGTTTTTTTGCAAGTATGGCACGTATGGCCGGTATCAGGGTCTTTGTTTCAATTTCTGCCGGAAGTAGCATGACAATTTTGCTTCTGTAAAATATTTAAAGCTAATCTTATTTGCCAAGATACCTTATTTTAGTGAGAAATTCAAATCTTTGGTGTTGCAAGAAATTTGTTCAAATCTTCATGAATTACTCTCTGCTGCAGTAAGTGATTGCAAGTCAGAAAGTATCGCATTATCAGGAGGATTGGATAGCTCAATTTTGGCTTTCTGTCTAAATGATAAAAAAATTAATGCGTTTACTACTATTGCCAAGGACTTTGTTTCTACAGATTTGGTATATTCGCAACTAGTAGCAAAACAAATTGGATTGCCATTAGAGGTACAAACTGCATCAATAGAACAATTATTGTCTGCTATTGATAAAACAATAAAACTTCTCAAAGTCTTTAATCCTATAGAAATTCGTAATGCGATTGTCATGTTTATGACAATCAGTATGGTAAAAGAGAAAGGATATTCTAGTATAATTACAGGTGATGGCGCTGATGAACTTTTTGCGGGTTATAGTTTTTTTCAAAAAATGACACCTATAGAACTACAAAAAGATTTGGAAAGAATATGGCAGGTAATGCATTTTACCACTAAAATAATTGGTGACTCGATTGGGGTTGATGTTGAAATGCCATTTCTTAATGACAAAGTTGTTGAATATGCAAAATCAATACCTGCAGATCTTAAAGTACATGAAGAAAAAGGTAAAAAATTTGGAAAGTGGATTCTACGAAAGTCTTTTGAAAGAGTAATTCCAGAAGCAATACTTTGGAGAGAAAAATCAGCTATGCAAGATGGTTCAGGAACAGCAGGTTTGACATCCTTTTTTGGTTGCAATATTTCTGATTCTGTGTTTAAGGAAAAACTTTTGCTTTATCTTGAAACTGAAAAAGTAAGACTAGGAACAAAAGAATCTCTTTATTATTATGAGATATATCGCAAGTATTACGATCCGCCTGCCTTTTTAGGAGTATCAAAACCCAGGTGTCCGGAATGTAATGGTGCTATTCTAACAGGTTCTCACTTTTGTCGCATGTGTGGAAGTTTTCCCATCTAGTCTTTTTTCCACTTGTTTGGCTTTTTAACAAAAATACGTTTGCATCCATGGCAACAAAAATAGTATTTTTTTCCTTTGTGTTCATGTACTAACGCCAAGCTTTCGTCAAGCTCAATTCCACAAACAGGGTCTACTGGCATATGTCACCTCGATTATCTTTTCTATTTAAAACTTACAGTTGATAATCATAATGTGAAATTAGTTATAATGATTATGAAGATAGTTTCTTGATTAGCTCTGTAAACTCTATATTTGATAATGGTTCGATTTTAACTAATTCGAGATTCTCATTAACATGATCTAGCGTTTTCTGTCCTACAAGTGGAGCTATTATTCCAGGTGTAGATCTTACAAACTGCAATGCTCTATGTGAAGGTCTCTGTAGATTTCCAAATTCTGGTATTGTGTTTGGTTTGAGAAGTTTTGCTTGCATAAGAGGAACACTTGCAAAAACTCCAATTCCTAAATTGATTGCTGTTTCTAATATTGAAGCTTCAGAACCATTTACAAATTGATTTTTCAAAATTATAGCTTGATCAAGGTACATGTTGTAAGGAAGTTGAATGAATCTAAACCCATGTTCGTTTCCTCCAATTTCTTTTGCAAGCCTAACTACATCTGATAATAAGATGTGTTGCGGATGTTCCCTTGGAACTCTAAAACAATCCCATGTTGCCATGCCGTAGTATCTAATACTGCCACTTTTTCTTTGCTTTTCATAAAATTCGAAAACATCTTTTAATTTCTTCATGAATTCTTCTTTTGAAATGTCTTGGAGCTGACCTTCTGCTGCATTATGAAGATAAATCAAATCAACGCAATCAAGTCCTAGGTTCTTCAAACTTTGATTGAGCTGCTGCTCTAGATATGGTATTGTCATACAATGATATCCAGAAGAAATATCATTGGATTTGATTATGCCGGGTTTAACTAGCGTATTGTGAATGTATTCCCAAAATTCTTCATTGATATCACCATCATTTGTTACGTAGCCGTTTTTTGTACTGATAAACAACTCTTCTCTCTTGGCTTTGTCTTCTTCTACTAATTCTGATACTGCCTTGCCTACCGATCTTTCTGCTTTTTGAGAACGGTAGTTTATTGCAGTATCAATTACATTTATTGCAGAAAGAACTGATTTTTTGATAGCTTCTTTTACGAGATCGTCGGTGACGTTGTCAACATTTCCTAGATATGTTCCAATACCTATTGATGAAAGAGTCAGTCCACTGAATAACCTAAAATGGTTCTTTGAAGCAAGTTGATTCCTTTTTGCAAAATGCAAAGTACCTTCTGATGTAGCATAACCTGTAATCATGACATAGCATTTCTCATGGCTGATTTAATTGTAATGTGTTTTATTTTGGTAAAAAAAGAAAACTTAGGACTAGTAACAATCCAGTTATTCTACTATATGATACAAACGAGTCCATTGTCGGAACGATTTTATCAACATCATCAAAATTTTGTTTCAATTTTAATCCTGATTTCATTAATAACGGAATTGTAAGCAAGGTTGACAGAGAAATAATCGGAAGTACATGTGTGGCTGTTCCTGATATTATGACACCATATGCAATAATTGGAAAAATCCATACTGCACTAGATGCCTTTTTTTTACCTAAAATTATAACTAGAGTTTTTCTACCACCGGCTTTGTCAGCATCAAAATCAGGAAATGAATTGACAAATAATACTAGAGAGGATAAAACCCCAACAACAATTCCGCCAAGTATTGGTTCTATGGTAATATGAGAAGTTTGGACAAAAAATGTACCAAGTACAATCATGGCACCCTTTATGGCTACAAAAATTTCGCCTAATCCAGAATCAACAATTCTTGTGGAATAAAAATAAATGGAAATTATGGCAAATGCAAGAATAATTGCAATGGTTATTCCTTTTTCAAAAATAAAATAGCCTCCTATCGCAGAACCTATAATTAGAAAAACCATGCCAGCTTTGTAAACATCATTTGGTTTCAGTAAACCTTCTGGTAATACGCCAGTACCACCGCTAAATTTGGTTCTTTGTGTTTTTGTATCTATGTGACGCTTAAAATCCCAATAATCATTAAGCAAATCTACGCTTGCGTGCAACGCCATAACTCCAACAAATGTCAAGATACCATATATGATATCGATGGTTTGGTTTTGCCACCAATTTATGGCAAGACCAAGACAAACTGCAATCACTGAAGCAAGAAGAAATTTTACTCTGATTACTCTAAACCAACTAGATAGCATTTACACTAAAGACTCGTCACTTACACTGAGTGGTTTTCTTCCCATGAATCCTTCATCTTTTCCATGCCAGAATCTGATTTCGGTTTCTCCCTCTTTCCAACACAGCCAAACTTCTTCTTCAAATCTTTGTGATGGAAAGTCTAACAGTCCTTCATCTATACTTTTAATCATCACACCCATTTTCTCTAAATCTTCAATGGATTTGTAAAAGCTGGATAATGCTGAATTAAGTTCTTGTTTTTTTATTACATAATCTTGAAAGCTTGACATGTATTTTGGATTATTTTCCATCTCACTTTGAATTTTGAAAACCTCATTTTTCATATTGAGAATATTTTTAAACTTTTTAATAACAACTGGAAGAATCTCATTTGCATCTTTTATAGTAAAATATGAAAACATTAGTAAATTACGAAATGACCCTAGTTAAAAGTATATGCCGTTTCATAATTATTTTTCAGATTAAATTGATGATATTATTTCTGCAATCATTCTTGATGCCAAGTGGGACGTTCTATCTTTAACATCATAATCTGGACAAACCTCCATTATATCTATGCCAATTGCTCTTTTTGCAAGTGATTTGAGTAAGTAGATCGTTTCAGTATTACGCAGGCCCATTGGAACTGGAACTGACACTCCAGGCGCATAAGCTGGATCTATTGCATCCATGTCAAAAGACACATACACATTTTTTCCAATCTTATTCATTATGGCTTTTTCTGTTTCCACTATTCCGTTTTTTATTATATCTAGAGGAGTAATTACAGTAACATCATATTTTTTTAGATTTTCAATTTCTTCTTGCTCTGGGGTTCTAATCCCAATTTGTAGACTGGATTTTAGATCAATGTAAGATAATGAATCATAAAAGACAGAACCGTAATAATTTTGAGTAGAACTAATAAAATCAGGATGGGCATCAAAATAAACCAAAGAAATTTGACCTAATTTTTTTGAAATTGATTTTATTATTTCTAAAGAAATAGAATGATCTCCTCCAATTGATATTGGGATTTTAGATTTTGAAATTACACTATTGATTACATTTCCTATTTCTGTTTTTTTCACATTCCCGTAGTCATAAATTTTCTTTTTTATTCCTGAAATAGGCAAACCTAGCGATGTCTTACCATCTCTAGTGTATGTGTCTCTGACGCAAGAAATTTCACGAATCTTGTCTGGCGCTTCAGACGATCCTTTTCTTAGTGCATGTGATTTTGTCTCGTCTGGAATTCCTATTATGACAATATCGGAATCATCAAAATTATCTGTGTTTGCCCAACAAATCTTCACTTGTATACTCTGAATTAATAATTATAAAAATTTTTGAACATTGCATCTATGAAGAAGTGTATCGATCATACTTTTAATTTAAATACAATGACTCGAGTTTTTTCACATGAACGATACTACAAAAATTACAATAATCGCATGTATTTCAATAGCTGCCATCATCATTGCGGTAATAGCAATTACAATACCTATGAAAAACATACAAGAAAATGAACAGACTGCTTACACTGATGTAAAACGAGAATATTGGTTGTTTAATAGTGATGTACCTGAATTTAATGAAACAAAAACTGGTATGCCTCACGATGCGTTTAGTATGCCTGTGATCTCTGCACTAAAGGGAGATACTATAGTAATTCACTTTTTTAACACAGAAGAGCCATCTGGTGATCATCATTCGTTTACCATATTGGACAAACCATATAACATCAATGTAGAATTGAGTCCTGGAGAAAATAAAACAATAACATTTGTTGCAACCACTGCTGGAGTGTTTACTTATTATTGTACATTCCACCAACCTACAATGAGAGGACAGCTTATAGTGGAATTGCCTAATTCCTAACTTATATCGCCCACAACAATTCTGCGTGTTTTACCTTTGTTTGATAAGACAAGTGCACCGTCATCATCTATTCTAAGCGCCTTTCCACTCAACTTTTCATCTGGCAATTTTATAGAAATTGATTTTCCTATTGTTGAAGATCGCTTTGTCCATTCTTGTATGATATACTTTAGATCTTTTTTTAACGAAATTTGATAGAGTTTTTCTAGTTCTAAAAGAAATCTTTGAACTAATTTTATAGGATTCATGTTTTCATTTTTCTTAAGAAGAGTTGTAACACCATAATAATTTGCGGTATGTTTTATCATTTTTTCAATTTCAATAGGATTAATTTTGAAATTTATTCCAACACCAAGTACCAAATAATCAATCTTACCAGATTCTATAGATGCATCAACTAGTATGCCTGCAACTTTTTTATCGTTGACAATCACATCATTAGGCCATTTCAATTTTGGTTTAATTTTTAAAATTTTTTCAATTGCCATTGCAAGAGCAAGTGAGGTAATAAGAGGAAATAGCGTAGACACTGAAATCTCAAACTCGGGGTGTAAAATTAATGATAACCAAATACCACCACTTGGAGAAACCCACTTTCTGTCTAGCCTTCCTCTTCCATGTGTCTGTTTTTCTGAAATTACCAGTGTTCCACTTTCTGTTTTTTTTGAAGCAAGATCAATTGCAAAATTTTGTGTAGAATCAATGATATCAAAATAGTAACTTCTTTTACCCAAGAATTTTGTCTCAAGACCATCAGTTATTTCCCATGGTAGAAGCAAGTCTGTTGTTTTGATTAATTTGTATCCTGACTTTGGTTTTGAATCTATTTTGTATCCTAATGATTGCAGTTTTTTGATATGTTTCCAAACTGCAGCACGACTTAGCTTTAGAGAATCACCCAAGTCCTGACCTGATAGATATTCAGATTTGTGAGACTTGAGCAAAGTTACTATTTTGACAAGAGATGTATTGTCAAATGAGGTATACACACAAAACCAAAGACAGTTAGGGTAATTATTGTTATTATTCTTGTTACTCTTTTAATAAATTCTGTATTTTTTCTTCAAGAAATTCATTCTGACCAAAGGTCACATCTAGCAATATTCCTTTTTTATCAATGAGGATGGAAGATGGAGTTCCTCTTAATGCATATTCTTCAAAAGTTTCCGCTGAATATTCTTTACTTTTTAGATATTGCTTGATTTTTTCAATTATTTCTTCCTTGGAATGTTCATCATATGAATTAAAGTCAGGAACATTTGCATCTATAAAACCAGTTATTCGTTCTTGATTTATTACTCCTGTTTCTTTTACTAGTGAATCCATTCCTACTGGGAACGGAATTTTATAAGGTAATTTGTTCTCAAGTATCAAGTGACCATATTGTCCAAGTGCCTTGAGAGTTTCTCCGATCACTTCACCTTTTGAAAGTAAAAGTTCTAAGTTCTGCAATGTGTTTTTATCATAATCCTCAAAGGCTGTTGCCATTCCAAGAACAATCAATCCCTCTTTGCGATATTTGTTGTAAATGTCAATAGCTTGAGGAATTCCATAAAGAAAACAACCTGGGCAATTAACTTGGAAAACTTCTACAAGTATTGCGTTATCCTTTTCCTTATCGATATTTGTTGGCAGTCCTTGTACCCAATTGGATATTCTAAGATTCGGGGCTTTTGTGCCTATTTTTGCAACCATGAAGTAATTCTTAGATCTGATATCATTTTAAAAAGTATCTATTTGTTTTGAAAAAGACTATTTATCAAAATACCAAAAGTTACGCAATTCTTTTATATGGCCTGACAATAGTCAGATTAATGTCGTCTAAGTTAATGTTAGCACTGTTTGTTACAGCAGTACTTGTGACATCAATTGCAGCAGTTTCAATTCCTGCCGCAAGTGCTCTTACCGTCAGATCCACCTTCAATGATAACCACTATACGGCACTCTATTCTGGAGGTCCAAAAATTTGTGGCGATCACAAATGTGCACCAGGTGAGTATGACAAAATGCAACAAGCCCTTGCTCAAGCACAGATGAAAGGTAAGACTGGTTCTACAGTTCCTAGCACACCAACACCAACAACTACACCAACAACACCGACACCAGCACCAACAATGCCAGCAATGAACGGCACTTCAACAACCATGCCAGCAATGTCTGTTTGTGATAGTGTGAAAGCAACTCTTACTACTGCAGGGATATCATCCACTGTAATGGCAAAAGTAATGGCTGATCTTAGCTGTAGTTAAAAGAAACCTTTTTTATTTTTATTCATGATATTCGGTTAAGGAACCTTTTGATTTCGTATTCTTTGGTTTGATATTTGCTTGTTAGGAAGTTTGAATACTTTTAGAAATTAACGTCAAAGCCGCCCATGTCGCCGGGGCCTCCATCGCCATGACCCATATCGTCTCCACCATAATCGGAACTTCCGGCATCATGTCCAGCGTCTGACATGTGTGTATCTCCATACATTTGAGTATCGGGAATAAAGCTTGACATGGCCATGCCCATAAAACCCATCATAGTGCTAAACATCATAATATCCATTATTCCTAAAAACATCATTGAAGGAATAACTGAACGATTGTTATCCATATGTTGTTGCAATTTTTGCTTATCGCCGCTCTTCCAAATGGTTACCATATTGTTCCAATTTTTTTCAAGTTCAAATTTTCTTTCTTCCAATTCCTTGCCGCCCTTCTCAGTTAGATTCAACTCCTTTTTGGTACCAAAGAGTCCTTTTTTTTCAGTAAGAACAATCAACGTTCTGTTCTCTAATCGTTGAAGTATATCGTTAAGTTCGCTACTAGAAATTTTTGTGACTTTGACAATTTTATCAAATTTTTTGGCACCTTTCGATATGGCGCTTAGAACTATGACATCGCTTGGTTCTTGTTCCACGATTGTTTTTTAAATAAAATCTCCCTATAAATTGTTCTTCGACAAGATATTAAACCAATTAATTGTAAGTATTATGTGGAAAAAGACACTCATACCGATGAACAGATTAAAAAATTCTATGAACTAAAAAATATTGCGGTGGTTGGAATGTCAAAAAATCCTGAAAAAGCAGCGCACTACGTACCGAAATATCTTGCTGAAAAAGGATACAACATAATTCCAGTAAATCCCACTGCTGATGAAATTTTGGGTAAAAAATGTTATTCTGAGCTTTCTGACATACCTGAACACGTTGATATTGTTGATGTGTTTAGACCATCAGAACAAGTCATACCTGTAATTGATGAGGCCATAAAACTAAAGCCAAAAGTAATATGGTTACAGGAAGGAATACATAACATTGAAGCTGAATCACTAGCACAAAAAGCTGGCATTGAAGTTATTTTTAATAGATGTATGCTAGCAGAACATCAGCGACTCTTTTAAGACATGTCTGAAACTCCTTTTGCAGAATTTTATGAATCACTTGTTAAATTGGCAAAATCATTTGAACGAAAAGACTTGCTAGTAAAAATTCAACCAGACCTGGAAGCAAACATAATTCGAATATATGGTGAAAAAACTGATTCTCTAGTGCTTGCTAAGACGGGATTGGAAGGAATTTCCGAACTTGCCTATACTACTGCAGAACATCATCCATATTGGAGTCTAATATTCAATTCATCACAGATATTGAAAATTGTGCTTGAAAAATGGAATGACAATTTAACAAAGGAAGAACTTGATGAAATTTCATGGAATGTAGATGAAATTAAGAATACTGCTAGAAAACTTGAAGAAAAATAAATATTTTCTAACTTAGGTTTTCTTCGGCAGAGATAAATATTCAAATTTCTGTGATCAAGTCATGCCAATTCGAATTGGCCTTATTGGTAAAACCAATACCGGTAAGACTACATTTTTTAACGCAGCAACTCTTTCCCATTCTGAAATCTCTACTTATCCTTTTACAACAAAAAAACCAGAAAGGGCTATGGGTAATGCAATAACTCCGTGTGTTCACACCGAATTTAACGTTCAAGATCAACCGCAAAATTCAAAATGTCTAGATGGTTGGCGCTTTATTCCCGTTGAACTAATCGATCTTCCAGGTTTGATAAAAGATGCTTGGGCTGGAAAAGGATTAGGTAATCAATTCTTATCAGTTGCAACTCAATCTGATGCATTATTACACATTGTTGATGTTTCTGGAAGTGTTGATGCTTCTGGAAAGATTACAGATGTAGGAAACGGTGATCCTATTGCTGATGTTTCAGACATTGAAGAAGAATTGATAATGTGGTACCTTAAACTTCTTGAGGGTAACAGAGATAAAATTTCAAAACTAATTCATTCCGAAACAGAACCATTGACTGCCTTGGCAGATGTATTTCGGGGAATTGGAGTAAAAGAAAGTCATGTAAAAGAAGCATTAAAGATAACTGGTCTAGAAAACAAAGATTTTGATAATTTTGATATGCATGATAGTAAAAAATTTGCCGCACGCTTACGTCATGTCTCTAAACCAACTTTGATAGTTGCAAACAAGATTGACTTGCCAGGTGCTGACAAAAACTTTGATAGATTACGAGAAAAATATGTGGACACGATAATTATTCCTGCCAGTGCAGATAGCGAGCTTTCCTTACGAAGAGCAGAACAGAAAGGCCTCATAAAATACGTGCCCGGTTCAGAACAGTTTGAAATTCTACACAAAAATGAATTAAATGAAAAACAATTAGAAGCACTGGATTTCATAACACAAGGTATACTAGGTGAATACATGCGAACAGGTGTTCAGTTTGCAATTAATGTGACTGTCTTCAAGTTGTTAAAAATGAATTCAATATACCCAGTAGCAAATCCTGAAAAACTATCAGACAAAAAAGGAAGAGTACTACCAGATCTTATCTTAATGAAAGATGGATCCACAGTAGAGGATCTGGCAAAGGAGATACATTCTGATTTGACAAAAGGACTACTGTATGCAAAAGATGTTCGATATGGAGTGAGATTGCCTACTGGTTATCAATTGCGTGACAGGGATGTAGTATCTCTTGTTAGCGCAATGACGAAAAAATCCTAGTCTTCCATACCTATCTTTTCTTGTTTTAACAAAAGAGTTCTGGTCTTATGATCAATTAACACTATGCCCATATCAGATATCTGCTTTCTGACCTCGTCAGCTTTTTGATATTGTTTTTGTTCTCTAAGCATATTTCGTTTTTTAATTAGATCTTCTACAACAGTTATCTCTTTATCGGTAATTTCTGTAATTTTTAATCCTAAAACTTCTAACATCATCTTAATAGTAGGAAGAACAGCATTAGAAATGATTCTAGTAAGGCTATCTGATGCGGCGAGATTGTTTAATTCTTTTATGAATTTGAAAAATACACTGAGTGCTAACGGTGTATTAAAATCCGATTTTAATGCATCGTCAAATTCTCCTTTGATATTATTTACCATACCCTCAAAAAATTTAAGCCTATTTTGTGTATCTGGTTTTTCTCGTGCCTCGATTAATTCAAAATAACAATTTTCAATTTGGCGCCATTTTATTATGGTCTCTTTAAGGGCATCTTCCGAGTAATCGATTGGTTTAGAATAATGTCCTGAAAGACAAAATAACCTAATTATGTTTGGACCCCATTTTTTTAAGACATGTTCAATTGACTTTGTATTGCCTAGTGACTTTGACATTTTTTCACCGTTTATTGTTACCATACCTGCGTGCATCCAGATTTTAGCAAAATTTTTCCCAGTATACGATTCAGACTGTGCAATCTCATTTTCATGATGAGGGAAAATGAGATCTCTGCCTCCGCCATGAATTTCAAAATTTTCACCTAGATATTTGAGACTCATCGCAGAACATTCTATGTGCCAACCAGGTCTTCCGTCTCCCCATGGGCTTTGCCACTTTGGCTGGTCGCTTGCAAACTTCCACAATGCAAAATCTAGGGGGTCATTTTTTGTTTCATCGATTTCAATTCTTGCTCCTGACACTAGATCTTCTATCTTCTTTTTTGAGAGCTTTCCATATTCTTTGAACTTTGATACGGAAAAATATACTCCATTTTTTGATACATATGCAAAATTTTTCTCTATGAGACTCTTGATTAATTCTATCATTTCTTGTATGTGGTCTGTCGCTTTTGGATAATTGTCAGCTCTTTTGATATTTAGTCTATCGAAATCCTCAAAATAGCGGGTGATGAACTTTGAACTAAGTTCTAATGGTGGAATGTTTTCTTGTTTTGCACGATTTATTATTTTATCATCTACATCTGTAAAATTTTGAATGAATTTGACTTTGATTTCCTGTGACTCTAGGTATCTTCTTAGTGTGTCAAACACTATGATAGTTCTTGCATGGCCTATGTGGCTTTCATCATATACGGTAACACCACAAACGTAAATTCTAACAATTCCTGATGTGTCAAGCTCTTCTTCTTTTGCTGTCAGCGTATCAAAAATTTTCAAATTAAATCACTTGTATTTTATATCTGGCAAATCTTGGGTGTTATTCTCTTGTGTTCGTTATTTTTGTACATTTTGTAGATTTTATCAACAACTAAATTATCCATGCCAGTAAGGTTAACCGTCTCTTGAATTGAAAAATTTTTATCAAATAGACAATGAAGAATCACATCTACATCTTCATAATTTAGACCAATTTCAGCTTCTGCAACATGTCCCTCCCATAGGCCCGGGCTGCTTTTCTTTGATATTATGGAATCGGAAATTCCAAGAAATTTTGCAAATTGTCTGATCTGAATTTTGTAAAGTGATGCGATAGGTAACAAATCAGACGCCCCATCTCCAAATTTTGTAAAATATCCTATAAGAAATTCACTTTTATCACTAGAACCTAGTACGAGATATTTTCTAGCATTTGCAT